>Ga0247840_10000014_pt1 | contig 291284 bp, 275 predicted proteins | sample LaCruzMarch2015__FD_192404 | JGI IMG/M metagenome (GOLD analysis project Ga0247840, IMG submission 192404) | Freshwater microbial communities from meromictic Lake La Cruz, Castile-La Mancha, Spain - LaCruzMarch2015_17m | ecosystem: Environmental > Aquatic > Freshwater > Lake | place: Spain... | reverse complement strand
CCATGCAGGCCAGGTATGCCGCCCCTATGTAGTTTTCCGATCCCACCACGGCCAGCACCCTGCCAAAAGTGCCCTTGTTAGCGCTGGCCGGGCGTGCCGGAAGCGCCGATTGTGCCCATGCGGCGGTTATCAGCCCGGTCTTAATGCCACGGCTAAGCCTTTCGGGTATGCCGATATCAGCGACGACGACTTTTCCGGCCATTTCTGCGCCCGGGAAGCTGTAAAGGCCGGGCTTGGGCAGTCCCAGCGTAACTGTCAGGTCGGCTTTCAGGCAGCTCCGGTCGGCAGCGCCCGTGTCTGCATTCATCCCCGTCGGGATATCTATGGCCAGAGTAATGAGCCGTGGCCGCCTCTGTTTCTCCCTATTGACCCTGTCGAGTGTTTCCTTGAACCCGCCCTCAATGGGACGGGCGCGGCCAGTGCCGAGGATGCCATCGATCACAACTTCCGCCGCGGCCAGAAGGTTTTTCAGTTTAGCGAGCTTGATGTCCTTATGCAGGAAAGCCAGCGGTATGCCGTGATGCTTTGCCAGAGCCAGGTTTTTATCTCCGGCTGCCCTTTCGCCCAGCAAATATATGCTGACATCTGCTCCCCATTCGTGAAGGTATCTTGCCGCCACCAGGGCGTCCCCTCCGTTATTGCCGGGACCGGCCAGCACGAGGACGATCCTACCCGCTATATAATCCACGAAGCCGCGGGCCTCCCCGGCCACAGCCCGTCCTGCGTTCTCCATAAGGAGCTCAGTAGTGATGCCGGCTTCCGCTGCCCGGCGGTCTATGGCCCTCATCTGGTCAGAAGTTACAATCTTCATCGGCTTCCTCCTTCCCCCCAAATATTAAGCCCTTATCGATCTGCCCGCAAGGGGTTGAAATCAGTTCCGTAGTCGTAGGCGTCCAGTTTTTCAGCCTTTTTCAAATATCCCACCAGCATGTAGGTCAGCGGCGTGGCTATGACTTCGTAGCAGGTTTTAAACAGCCAGTGCCAGAATATCATGGCCAGGATAAGAGCGGGCGGCAGCACGCCCCAGAAGCCGATAAGCAATACAATTGCCGTATCGGCGGCCTCCCCTGCCACGGTCGAAGTGATGGTGCGCGTCCATAGCCATTTCCCTTTTGTGAGAATTTTCATGCGTGCCATGATGTAGGAATTGACAAACTCCCCGGCTAAGTATGCGGCGAAAGAGGCTATCAGAAATCGGGGGGTGTTGCCTAAGATACGCTCATAGGAGGCCTGTGCGTCGAAGACGGGTGCTGATGGCAGGATGCCCACAAGCCATATAGAGATGACCAGCAGCAGGTTGCAAAAAAAACCCAGCCAGATAACGCGCCTGGCCTGGCTGTAGCCGTACACCTCGGTGAGCACATCGCCGAAGATGTAGCTGAGCGGGAAAACAACGATGGCGGCTGGGAGGGTGAGGCCGAAAAGCACTATCTGCTTTACGATAAGGATATTGGAAGCCAGTATGCTTGTGATGAAGAGGGCTGTAATAAAAACGAACCTGTACGAGTAAGACAATCTCCCGCTAACCCCCATCCGCCGCGTTTAAATCCAGTGTTTGCGGTGAAAATACCACAGCATTGCGCCGGCCGTAATCACCATGAAACTGATGACAAAAGCGAAAGTTAGGAAATCACCCGAGGTAATTCCACCCGGCAGGTGGATATTCATCCCGTAGATGCTGGCAACAAGCGTAGCGGGCGCCATCATCGCCATGACAATAGTCAGCACCCGCATCACTTCCTGGATGCGGTGCGATGTGAGCCAGTTGCTGGTATCCACCAACCCGTCCACAACCTCCTTGCAGTCCTCCAGTCCATCCCAGATCTTGCGTATATGGTCGGCTATATCGCCGAAATACACATCCTGGTCCTCTTTGAAAAACGGGTATTTCTCCTTTTCCAGTTCTTCCAGCACAGATATCTGTGGGTGGACAATGCGGCGGAAAGAGATCAGGTCACGCCGTATCATGGAGATCTCGCGCACAGTCTCGGGAACTGCGCGGGCGAAGATAAGGTCCTCGATCTTATCGATGTTATCCTCGATCCTATCCAGGATGGGGAAGCAATAGTTTACCAGGCGGTCAAGCAGTTGGTAGAAAAGGAAGCTGGCGCTGCGTCCCATATACTTATGGCGGAGTTCTTCGTCGATCAGGCACTCGTTGAACAGTTTGGAGAGCGGCTTCAGGTCACCCTTGTGGCTGGTTACCAGGAAGTTCTCGCCTATGAAAATATCCAGTTCGCTGGGCGTGGTTACGCGGTTGGCCTTATCGAAAACGGGGAAGTGCAGCACGATAAAGAGGTAGGTGTCGTAGTCATCGATCTTGGGGCGTTGCTGGCGGCTGAGCACGTCATCCAGCGCCAGGGTATGGAAGTGGAAATTATCTGCCAGGTACTGGACCTCGCGTTCCGTGGCCTTTTCGATGTAGTGCCAGGTCAGCTTACTGTTGCAGCGGACCGAGTTGATATTGCATGAATTTGTGTCATTCTCTATTTGCATGGCTGTTACCGCAGGGTTTCACTGATGCCCGGTGTCCGGGCGCACAGTTTTTAATTATAAATCTTCTGAGTTTTTATTAACAGGCGCATACTGAGGCCGACTTGTAATCGGAATCGCAAACGGCTATATTGATAATCACAATGAGAGGGAATAATATGCAATTATCCACCGGAAAAATCAGGGGCCTGCAACAGATAGCGACACCGGAGGGGATCCTGGTTATGTGCGCCATGGACCACCGCTCCGGGCTTGTCAGCATGATGGAGGGTACACACCACGAGAAACCGGATTACGCCGAGATCGTGGAGATGAAGGTGGACATGTGCTCGGCGCTGGGGCCTCACTCCAGCGGCATATTGCTCGATCCCGAGTACGGCGCCGCTCAGTGCATAGCCTCCGGTGCCCTCAGAGGGCAGACAGGCCTGCTGGTCAGCATAGAGGCCACGGGATATCAGAAGGACCCTACCGGGCGGCTGACCGTGCTGCTCAATGATTGGAGCGTAGAGAAGATCAAGCGCATGGGCGCCTCGGCGGTAAAGATACTTGTTTACTACAGGCCTGATATCAGTAAACTGGCGGCTAAGCAGCTCGAAGTTATAGCCGGCGTTGCCGCCGATTGCGTTAAATACGATATTCCGCTATTAGTTGAGCCCAAGACCTATCATGTTGAAGGTGAGACACTTGATTCAGCGGCTTTTGCCGGAAGTTTGCCGCAAATGGTGATTGAAACCGCGCGGCAGATCACAGCCCTGCCTATCGACGTTCTGAAGGCAGAGTTTCCCGCAGATTTGAAATATGAGCAGGATGAGAACAGGATGGCCGAATATTGCCGTCAGCTTGACCAGGCTTCGTCTGTGCCCTGGGTGATACTCAGTGCGGGGGTGGACTATGACACTTTCAAGCGGCAGGTAACCATAGCGTGCCAGGCCGGCGCCTCCGGATTTTTGGGAGGGCGGGCCATATGGCAGGAGGCGACCGAGATTGATTCGAGGGAAGGCAGGGTCAGCTTTTTAGCGGGGGTTGGGGTCAAGCGTATGCAGGAACTTGCTGAAATAGCCGGGCGCTACGGCCGTCCCTGGTACAACAAACTGGGTTTAAGTGGAGCGAAACTGGCCGATATGGGATCGGACTGGTACAAAGGGTATTAGGTTTCGAGATGGCCAAATCGTCGCTGCAGGGTATGTCCCTGCGTAAAACCAAGATTGTATGCACCATCGGGCCAAGCAGCATAGCTCCTGCCGTTATCAGTCAATTGCTCGAGGCCGGGATGAACGTTGCCCGCATCAACGCCTCGCACGGTACAGTTGAGGAACATGCCGGGTGTCTTGAAGTGCTGCGCCGTGAAGCAAAGAAGCTGAAACTGTCACCGGCCATGTTGCTCGACCTGCCCGGCCCCAAGGACCGGACAGGCAAGGTAAAAAAGGGTGGCGTAAAGCTCAGAGAGGGGGCTGCATTCATCCTGACCACGCGGGACGTACTGGGGGACGAAACACAGGTCTCGGTCGATTTGCCTGATCTGCCCCATCACGTAAAACTGGGACAGGCCATTTTGCTGGATGACGGTCTGATCAAGCTGGAGGTTGAATCTATCAAGGCTGATTCTGTGAACTGTAAAGTCATCACAGGGGGAAGGCTGTTTGATAACAAGGGCGTCACCGTGCCGGGTGTGACATGGGATATTGACGCCGTGACGGAAGAAGACTGGCAGCATCTTGACTTCGCTGTAATCCACGGTATTGATTTTGTGGGGCTGTCCTTTGTGCGCAAGGCTGAGGACGTGATAAAGGTGAGGAAATTTCTGCAGGAGCGTGGTTCAACAGCCAAGATAATAGCCAAGATTGAACGCGTCGAAGGGTTGAACAATTTCGATGAGATACTTGAAGCCGCCGACGGTATCATGGTGGCGCGTGGCGACCTTGGAGTACAGATACCCATTCAGCGCGTGCCCATCGTACAAAAAGAGCTGATCCGAAAATGCAACCACGTGGGCAAGCCCGTTATCGTGGCCACCCAGATGCTGGAGTCGATGGTTGATTCTCCCATGCCCACACGTGCTGAAGCCACCGACGTGGCCAATGCTATTTTCGATGGTGCGGACGCCATTATGCTTTCTGAAGAAACCGCCGTGGGGCATTATCCTGTAGAGACGGTGAAAATGATGTCGTTGATAGCATTGGAGGCTGAAAACGCATTGCCGTATGATGAGAATTTGGCCAGCCGCGGCAGGGACCTGCAGCCGCTGACCGATGACGCCATCAGCTATGCTGCCTGCCACGCTGCTTCCCAGCTTGGCGCAAAGGCCGTTGTCGCCTACACCGCTTCCGGCAGCACGGCAATGCGGGTCTCCAAATACCGACCCCGCACGCCGATACTTGCCATCACTCCCAACGAATCCACGCAGAGGCAATTGTCACTGTCCTGGGGCGTGACAGCCCTGAAAGTAGTGGAGCACAAATTGATTCTCAATATGTTCTCACAGGCGGCCGGTGCGGTCAGTAAATGCGGGCTGGGCAAAGAGGGTGACCTGGTGGTGGTGACGGCTGGCCTGCCGATGGGCAAGTCCGGCAGTACCAACATGCTTAAAGTAGAGAGAATATAATTGATAGCGACCGTAACGCTAAATCCATCGCTGGACAGGCATGTAGCGGTGGAAAACCTTGTCCTCGATGACACCAACCGTTGGGTGAGTTTCAAGCGTGAACCGGGGGGAAAGGGCATCAACGTTTCCAGGGTTGTTAAAGAATTGGGCGGCGGGACCACGGCATACGGCTTTGTAGGTGGATTTGCAGGAAAGGCGCTTCAGACTATTTTGAAACAGCAGGGCGTCCCCTGCGATTTTACCCCTATCAGGGAGGAGATCAGGAGCAACTTCATCATTACCGATCTCAAGACCCATTGCCAGACCAGGATCTCTGCGCCGGGACCCAAAGTATCCGCCGTTGAACTCAAGAAACTGATGGATAAGATTACCTGCATCAAGCCCAAGCCCCGCTACATGGTCATGGCCGGCAGCGTGCCGCCCGGAGTGCCCTATTACATCTACAGGGATATGATCAGGGACATGAAGGCACTGGGCATCATCACCGTATTTGATTCAGCCGATCTCTGGCTGCAGGAGGGCATCAAGGCCGGGCCGGACGTGGTCAAGCCCAACGTGCGCGAGGCGCAAACCGCCATGGGTGTAGAGCTTGCCACCGAAGAAGATATCATAGGCGCCGTAAAGAACTTCATCAGCAGAGGAATCGGAATCGCAGCCATATCGCGTGGAAGGGAAGGGATGATTATCGGGGATAAAGATGCGGTTTTCAAGGTCGTGCCGCCCAACGTGGAAGTTATGAGCACCGTGGGCGCGGGGGATTCTACCGTGGCGGGACTGGTATTCAAGCTCAGCACGGGCGGCAGCCTGGAAGAGGCCTCACGCTTTGCCGTCGCAGCCGGGACAGCGGCCACACTTACGCCCGGCACCGAGCTCTGTCATAAGCGCGACGTTGAAAGGTTGTTACCACTGATCAAGGTGGAGAGGTTGTCGTTTTAACCTGTGAGATTACAGCACTGTCTTCGTACCCGCGCTGTTGAAGAAGAATGCACCTTCGAATTCATGTGCCAGGATGGCGGCGGACTTTAGGCCGGTACAGTGTGAGAAACCCAGTTTAGCGATATTAAAATTCCTCAGTGCTTTGATCGTTTCATCCATCTGGGTTTTATTGGCGCTGATGAGGTGTGTGCCGCCGATCACGGCGTAGATTTGCTCAACGCCCGCAATTTTCTGTGCATGCAGGATGGTGTTGATCAATCCCCTGTGGCCGCAGCCCAACAGTATAATCAGTCCCTTTTCGGTTTTGATGATAAGCCCCAGGTCGTCGGCAAGGCGGTCGGGGATGAAATTCTCAGCTTCTTTAGTATGCAGGGCGGCATCGATTTGCTCGTAATCAGTAATGACCTGCACCTCGCCTGTTGTCATAATGTTATCTGCTAATCCGACCGGATCCCATGAGAGGTTAAAGCGCGCGCCCAGGGCTTCCAATTCCGCACGTGTGCCGGGCACACCTATGGACTTAGCCGGCAAGCCTTTGAGGTAGAAGTGTTTCTCCTGGAAGATGTCAGGATGGGCTATGATTTCGATGCCGTCGGGGCGCTTGCCTGAATCCCGTATCAGTGACAGCACATCTTTAAGGCCGCCGGTGTGGTCGTAATGCCCGTGGCTGAGGACTATTTTATCTATTGTGCTTAGATCGACAACCAGTATCTTTGCGTTATCGATGATATGCCGGCTGGGCCCGGTGTCGAAAAGGATTTTCAGGCCATCCGCTTCCACCAAAAGGCTTTGCCCCCATTCGCCGTAAAGCGTCGGGACACCCACAGTATTCTCAACCAGCGTAGTTACTGTTGTCGGCATTATCTACCTCCGCGTTTATTTATATTCAAGCTAACAGGTGAACCAATTCTCTCAGGCTTTGAAGTGACTCTGCATCACCGGCTTTTCCTTCGCGGTCCAGGTGGTAGGCGCGTATGCCTATGCAGGCGGGTTCAAGGAAATCGAACTGCCGATGGTCGCCGATATGTACAACCTGCCCGGGCTCTACGCCAAGGTCACGGCACATGACGGCCCAGAAATCAGAGGTCTTAACCTGCTGAAAATCGGTGGTCGAGGAGTAAATCGCGCTGAAATGATGCTCGATATCCCGCAGCAGGTGCTTTAAGAAAGGCCTGGGCGATCCCGATGCCACGCTCAGCTTATAACGGCCATGCAGTTGTTCAAGCACATCTTTGGTATCGGGGTAGTATTGCACCCTGGGCTGCAGTTCCTCCATGGCGATATCTGCTTTGCCGAGGTCAAAGCGGTTGAACCAGTATTGCACATCGTACCAGTCGATCTGCTGGTCGCCCAGGCTATCATACTCATGCTTTATCTTCCGTGTGGCGTCCTCAAAGCTCAAATCCCATCTCTCAGCATAGCGCTGCGGTATCATCTCAAACCAGATGGCATAGCTGAAACCGGTGGTGACCATGGTGCCTTCCACATCGAAGGAGACCACCTTGATGGCATTAGAAGCCTTCATGTTTTCCGGTTGTATCATTTTATTTTCCATCATATAGCGGCGGTATGATGATTTCCCCGCTTTATAAACAGGCGTTACAATTATAACAATATGGACCTGGATAAACTTAACAGCTATTACTTTGAGACGGGACCCATCAGGCCTCCCAGTGAGGCTTATTCGCTGTTGATCCGCGCCACGCGCAATTGCCCCTGGAACCGCTGCACTTTCTGCCACACCTACAAAGGACAGAAATTCGAACTGCGGCCCACAGGGGACGTGATCAGGGATATCGAAACGGCCAGGGCAATAGTGGAAGGGATAAAGGAGTTCGGACTGAAAAACGGCTTCGGCGACCATCCACGCGAGGTGGCCGCCTATATACACAGCTTAGTTACCAATAACGACTCCGTCAGGCAGGTATCCCTGTGGCAGTGGGCAGGCGGGAGGTCGGCCTTCCTGCAGGATGCCAACAGCATTGTCATGCGCCACGCAGACCTGCTGAAAGTGGTTTCAGCCCTCAAGGACAACTTCCCCGAGCTTGACCGTATCACTTCCTATGGACGTTCAAAGACGGCGGCCAAAAAAAGCGTGCAGGAATTCATAGAGCTTAGGCAGGCCGGGCTGTCGCGCATCCATATCGGTATGGAGAGCGGATCGGACGCCGTGCTCAAATTCGTTGACAAGGGTATGATTGCCGCTGACCATGTCAAAGGCGGCCTGAATATAAAGGAAGCCGGCATTGAGCTGTCCGAATACTATATGCCGGGACTGGGGGGCAGGCAGTGGTCGAAGGAGCATGCGGAACAGTCGGCCGATGTCCTCAACCGGGTAAACCCCGATTTTGTCAGGCTGCGGACTCTGATGATGGGTGAGACCCTTGCCATCTGGGCCGGTGTGGAATCGGGTGAATTCGATATGCTGGCCGAAGACGAGATCGTAAGGGAAATAGGGGAATTCATTTCAAGGCTAAATTTCACGGGTGAGCTGAAAAGCGACCACATACTAAACCTCCTTCCCGAACTGGAAGGGAAATTTCCGGAGGCTAAACAGGCTTGCATGGATACCGTTGAACGCTACCTCGAAATGCCCCTCAAGGAGCGGCTCAATTACCGCCTGGGAAGGCGGGCCGGGGTTTACGAGAAGCTTAACGATATCTACGATGCTGCGAAGTACGAAAAGATAGACGCAGCCATGCGGCGCGTGGGAGCCGATACCACCGGGAAGGTGGACGAACTGATTGACGGCATGAAGAAGCGCTTCATTTAAACGTAAAATTGTGTTAATATATTCTGCCCCGGTCAGTAAGGGCTGTATTTCAGGCTCCCCGCCATGTTGAATGAATACCTGCAACCAATTAACGGTTGCTGCGTTATAAGACGAAGAAACTAAAGGAGAAAAATGAAAAATTTAGTCGTTTTAGCCACGATCATGACTGTATTTGCCATGCTATTGCCGGCCTGCACCACGGTGCGGCCGCAGCTTCACCCGGTAGCGGGTACGTTTGTAGAATCACAATTAGGCGAAAGCGCGCAGACGCTTAACTGGATTATTGCCACCGACGACGGGGCTTCCAGGGACTATGCTAGTTTTATGGTGGAACCCCTGGCGGTTTTCGATAACCAGTATAAGATGCAACCGCGCTGCATAGCCAAAGCAGTGGAGGTTTCGCCGGACGGACTTGTGTACACGGTTACCATCAGGGATGACCTGAAGTGGACCGATGGAACCAGTGTGACGGCGGATGACTATGCTTACACCATAAACAACATCATGCTGGCAGACTGGCTGGACTGCGCCGACAAAGCCCGCTGGCAGGAAATGGCCGGTGGGGCTTTAGTTCCGGTTACAGCGGAAGCGGTAAGCGGCACGGTTTTCAAAGTAACCCGCAAGACAGCCGATCCCAACTTCGAATATGCCGTATATGACCTGATGCCGTATCCCAAGAATATTGCGCGTAATTACGAGAACATGCCCGATGAATTCAAATCCTCTCCGGAATTCAACTATATGACCTACTGCGGCAACATGGGCCCCTACAGGGCGACTGGCTGGACTACTGCCGAGGGTTTGATGATGGCGCGCAACCCGGATTATTACCTTGGCAAGGAAACGGGCGCCCCTTACTTTGAGAAATATATCATCAATCAACCCGGCTTGCAGCAGAGCATTAACGAGGGACTGAACAGCGGGCAGATATCTTACGCGTTTATTGAACCGCAGGACGCCAATTCTTTCCGCAATAACAAGGACATTAAAGTTGTTATGGTACCGTCGGGCCACTTTGTAATGGTTGCCTATAACCAGCGCGACAACGGCTGGGCCGGTTTAAAGGACCCCAGAGTCAGGCAGGCGCTGTCAATGGCAATCGATAAAACGGCCATAGTCAACATAGATATCTTGGGCGGCTATGCCGAGCCGATCTTCGGCGTAATACCCCCCTATTCACCCTGGTACAACGAGAACGCGGTACAGAAATATGGCATGAACACGGCCGCCGCTGCTCAGAAGGCTATTGACCTGATAAAAAGCGCAGGTTACGAGATGAAGGATGTGGACGGCAAACAGCTGTTCGTGGACAAGGACGGCAAACCTATAAAACTGATCCTGCCGGTTGCCATAGACAGCGAGGTGCAAAAAGGGGCGGCATATATTATCGGCCAGAATTTGGGGGATATAGGGTTTAAAGTTGAGCCCCTTTACATGATGCAGGATTTTGTTACACGCGAAGTTTTCATGAACAAGATGCCTGGCAGCGACAGCACACCTGTTTATAACGGCGGACCGGGGTCGGTCAGCAGCCAACCGTGGGATCTTGTGTTATTGGCATCAATAGCAGATCCCTTGACCCTCGGCCCTAACGAGATGTTCTTCTCGTCGGCCGGCAGGTTGAATATCTTCGGCTTTTTTAATGAAAAAGTTGATGCCCTTTTCAAGAAGGCAGCTTCGGCGGAGGCCGTCGACCCGGTCAAGCGGCAGAAGATATACGACGAACTGGCACAGGCCATTTCTGACGCCCAGCCGGTGGATTTCCTTGTTTACTACAAGGACAATTTTGCCCTGGCCAGCAAGGTCAAGGGAGTTGAACCCGGTATCAATATGCTTTACAACTACCAGTCATGGTACCAGCAGTAAACCAGGCCAGGTAAATAGCCGGGGGGTGTACAAGATTGAATAAGGCCAGATTAATAAATGGTTTTGCCGCGGTTCTGTCAGCGGTGGTATTGACGGTATCGCTGTCAGGCTGCGCGGCGCCTGCTCCCAAAGGCAACTTTATCGAGGGCGACGTGGCCGGCGGTGAGGCCGAAACCCTCAACTGGATACTTGCCGCCGACGCTTCTTCCTTTGGATACGTCGGTTACACGCTGGAATCACTGGCAAATTACGATAACGATTTTAATATCGTGCTGCGCTGCCTGGCCAAAGATATTGAGATCTCCCCCGATGGTTTGGTTTATACCATTACCATCCGTGACGACCTCAAGTGGGGCGACGGTTCGCAGGTGACGGCGGAGGATTACGTCTATACTCTCAAGAACCTCATGTTTTCAGACTGGCTGAATTACAATTACAAGGACGACTGGCAGGAGGATGCCGGCGGCAAGAAGGTTTTCGTAACCCCCGCCGTGGTCAGTGACACGTCTTTCACTGTAACGCGTCAAAGTGTGCAGCCGGAGTTTGTTTACACGCTGTATAACCTGATGCCCTACCCCAAATATATTGCGGTCAAGTACGAAGGGGATGTGGATGCCTTTACCCAGGCTAAAGAGTTCAATGACCTCTCGTACACCGGCAATCTCGGGCCTTATCAGTTCAAGCAGTGGCTGAAGAACGATAAATACGTCCTGTCGAGGAATCCAGGGTACTTCCTGGGCAAAAACGACGGTGCGCCATTTTTCGAGGAATACATAGTCAAAATGTTCGGCACTTCGGCGGTCATGCAGGCTGCCCTTGAGGCGGGCGATATCACCTATTGCGGGATCGAGCCGCAGAACGTGGCAAAGTATATGAAACTGCAGAGCATCAATGTCTATACGGTGCCGACGCGCGGCTATAACATCGTCGCTTATAACCAGAGGGGTAACGGTTGGGAAGGGCTGCGCAATAAAGAGGTCCGGCAGGCGCTGTCCATGGCCATAGACAAGGAAACTATTGCCAGGAAAATCTTCCTGGGCTTCGCTGAACCGGCTTACAGTTTTATCCCGTCCAGTTCTCCCTGGTACAGCGATGACACCGTCCTTAAGCTGGGTGTGGCCCCGCTTAACGATAAACAAAAGGCCATGGAGATGATCAAGGCCGCGGGATACGAATATACCAAAAGTGACGGCCGTGACGTCCTGCTGGGCAAAGATGGCAAGCCTGTAAAGTTGATGATGGTTACAACACCGGGCAGCGATGTGGTGGAATCGATGTCGCTGCTGATCAAGCAGGAACTGGCATCCATAGGTATCGATGTCGAGGTCAAATGGGTACAGTGGCCCACCCTCCTGCGGCAGTATATGATGAATAAGGAGCCGGGCACTGAACAGGAAGCAAGGTATAACAACGGGCCTCAGGCGGTGAGCGAGGAAGCCTGGGATATGACACTGATGGGACATAATACCGACCCGCTTGCGCCGTCCGGCAGCCGGGTTTTCTTTGCATCAGACGGCGGGCTCAACTCCTTTGGATTTTTTAACGACAAAGTTGATCAGCTTTTCCAGAAGATACGTTCCAGGGAAGGGATGAATAAGGATGACCGCTCGCTGATGTACCGGGAGCTGGCGCGTGTCATATCAGAAGAACAGCCGGTGGACTTCATCACCTATACGCGGGCCAACCGGGGATTCCAGAAAAATGTAAAGGGCATCGAGCCGGGCATCAATATGGGTTATAATTACTACCTGTGGCGCTTTGAATAAAACAGCGTAACCATAATTTGCCCGCCCCCTGAGCGCTGCAGCGGACCCGTTTAGATGCGCAGCTACATTATCAAGCGTATTATCTACAGCGTCATCATCGCCTGGGGCATTATGACCGTCACCTTTATCCTGCTGCGCCTCGGCCCAAGCTCTCCCGTGGACAGGTATATTCTCAACATCGCGGCCAGGGGCCAGGACGTGGAATCCGCGCGCCAGGCCATTGAGGCGCGCTACGGGCTGGATAAACCCATTATCGATCAGTACCTCACCTATATGGGGAACCTCCTGCAGGGCAAATGGGGATGGTCTTTCAGTACATCGCAGACTGTCTATGACCTGATCGCTTCACACTGGATCTATTCATTCCAGCTCATCCTGCTGGCCACCATTTTCTCCATCATCCTCGGCGTAGGGCTCGGCATGCTGGCGGCGGTCAAGCAAAATACCAGGATAGATTACGCCGCGTCCATCTTCTCCTTTATAGGCATTTCCATACCGGGATTCTGGCTGGGACTGATGCTGATAATGGTGTTTGCGGTTTACCTGGGGTGGTTCAAGACATACTATGACACCGGCTATCCCATATGGTCGCTGGATAACCTCAAGCAGCTCATCCTGCCCGTGCTGGCGCTGGGCATCGGGGAACTGGCGGGATACCTGCGCTATACAAGGTCTGCCATGCTGGATAACCTGCGCAAGGATTTTGTTACTACGGCACGCGCCAAAGGCTTGCCGGAGAAGACGGTTATCGGTAAACATGTACTGCGCAACGCAGTCCTGCCGCTGGTGACAATTATTATGTTCGACCTGGGCAGCGTTGTTTTTGGAGGGGCCTACCTTACGGAGATCGTGTTCGGCATACCCGGGTTGGGACAGGTATCTTTTAACGCTATTTTTGCCAATGACTATGCCGTGGTGGTAGCTGTTACTCTGATCGGCACCTTCCTGGTGCTCTTTATCAACTTAACGACTGACCTGATCTATTTGTACCTCGACCCGAGGATTAGATATGACTGACGTTAAACCGGGCAGAACCGGCAAGCGTGGTATGCCGGTCATTATGAGCAGGCGGCTTTTGGATTACTACTGGGAAAGGCTGCGAAAAAACCGGCTGTCTTTAATGGGGCTGGGTTTTATTATGCTGCTGGCGCTGGTCGGCATATTCGGACCCTTCCTGGCGCCGGACCCGCAAAAGACTGATTTTGAGATTAAGAACCTGCCCCCCCTGGGCTGTTCCATCGACGAATCGGTTTACGATATAAAGACCGGGGAATTCACAACCACGGTTATACGCGGCAGGCCTGACCACCCGCTGGGAACCGACAGCAAGGGACGCGACATGCTGGCCATGCTGATTTCAGGGGCCAGGATATCGCTGCTGGTGGGACTGCTGGCAACGGGCATAGCCATCTTCCTGGGCACGTTTGTCGGCGTCCTGTCTGCCTACTCCGGCGGATGGGTGGATAACGTGCTGATGCGCTTCACCGACGTTATGATGACCTTCCCATTCTTCCTGCTGCTGGTAATGATTGTTTTTATTTTCGGGCCGAGCCTTGCTATCATAGTGATCGTAATAGGCCTGACGGGCTGGACAGGGGCGGCCAGGCTCATCCGCAGCGAGACGCTGTCCATCAGGACCAGGGACTTTGTCACGGCCTCCAAAGCGCTGGGCGCGGGCGATGCCCGCGTAATGTTTAACCACCTGATACCCAATGTCAGCAGCCTGATTATCGTGATGGCAACGCTCTCCATACCCGGCGTGATAATGGCCGAGGCAGCTTTGAGTTTCATTGGCCTGGGGGATCCCATGAGCACCAGTTGGGGAACGATACTGAATACCGGACAGCACAGCCTGGATACGGCATGGTGGGTAGCTGTCGAGCCGGGCATCATGCTCTTCCTGACCGTCCTTTCCTTCAATTTCTTTGGCGATGGCCTGCGGGACGCCTTCGATCCAAGGGCCAGTATATAAAATCGGTTTACGGGAATTATGCTTAATTGAAGTCTGAAACAGTTCTCGAAGTAAAAAACTTGAAGACGTGGTTCTTCACCCGCCGCGGCACGGTCAAAGCTGTGAATGGCGTAGATTTCGCTCTCAAGAGGGGGGAATGCCTGTGCCTGGTGGGCGAATCAGGCTGCGGAAAATCAGTCACCGCCCTCTCGATCCTGCGTCTTTTCGACAGCCCCCCGGGCAAAATAGTCGAGGGTGAAGTCATTTATGGGGACATTGACCTCGCCACCTGCCCCATGCCCTACCTTAGGAAGGTCAGGGGCAAGGATATCGCCATGGTCTTTCAAAATGCGCAGTCGTCGCTCAACCCGGTCTTTACCATAGGCGACCAGATTGCCGAGCAAATCAGTGTGCATGAACGGGTCAGCCGGTCGCAAGCTATGGCCAGGGCCGGGGCGCTGCTGGAGGAGATGAATATACCGCAGCCCGGACGGGCGCTGAAGATGTATCCGCACCAGATGTCGGGAGGGATGAAACAACGGGCCATGATCGCCATGGGCCTTTCTTGCAACCCCGAGATACTTATTGCGGACGAGCCGACCACGTCTGTAGATGTGACTATCAGGGCACAGATAATACACATATTGCATGAACTGAAAACCGGCAGGAATATGTCCATCATTTTTATTACACATGACCTCTCACTGGTAAAAGAGATAGGCGACCGTGCCGCCGTGGTCTATGGTGGCAGGGTGGTCGAAGTTGCACCCGTAGAAGATATATTGAAGAGCCCGGCCCACCCCTACACGGTGGGTCTTATCGATTGCCTGCCGGATATGTCCGCTAAAACCAAAAGGCTGCCTTCTATACCCGGCCATACGCCCAACCCCTTGGATATGCCGCACGGATGCCCCTTTCACCCCCGCTGCCCGAAGGTGATGGATATATGCCGCTCGGAGACGCCGGCCACGGTGAACATTACAGGTGTTCATGCCGCAGCCTGTCATCTATTTGTGAACAAGGACGGGAGGCGCCCGCAATGACCGCTGAAATCCTGTTGCAGGTCAATGACCTCAGGAAGTATTACAGGGTCACAGCGGGGTTGATGCGCCGTTTGAGCGGGGAGATCCGGGCGGTGGACGGCGTTTCCCTGTCTATCAATAGCGGCGAGGTTTTAGGCCTGGTCGGGGAGTCCGGCTGCGGAAAATCTACGCTGGGCAAGACTATTTTGAGGCTGGAAGAGCCGACTGGTGGCGAGATCAAGTTTAACGGTATAGACGTGGTCAGCCTTAACAGCAACGGCCTCAGGGAACTGCGCGGGAAGATGCAAATAGTTTTCCAGGACCCCGATTCATCGCTTGACCCCAGGATGACTGTGGGCGGGTCGATCGAGGAGGCGCTCGTTGTGCACGGCATCAGCGATCCCGCGGAACTGGAGGAGCGTGTCGCCCGCCTGATGGAAAAGGTCGGGCTGGAGGCTGGCTTTTATGAGAGGTATCCTCACGAGTTCAGCGGTGGTCAGAAACAGCGCATAGGCATCGCCAGGGCACTGGCCATGGATCCGCAGCTTGTTATCGCCGACGAGCCTGTCAGCGCCCTGGACGTTTCGGTGCAGGCGCAGATACTTAATCTCATGATGGATATAAGGGACAGGGACGAGCTGGCCTATTTGTTCGTAAGTCACGACCTCTCCGTGGTCAAGTACTTATCCGATCGGGTGGCGGTCATGTACCTGGGAAAAATCGTGGAACTGGCCGATAAGGAAGAATTTTTCCGCCACCCGCTGCACCCTTACACGGAAGCGCTGCTGTCGGCCATAGCCACCCTGCGCCCCGTTGGCAGCAACAGGATATTGCTCAAGGGTGACGTACCCTCACCGCTTAACCCGCCTGCCGGTTGCAGCTTCCATACCAGGTGCCACCGCGTGATGCCTGTATGTCCGCAAATGGCGCCGGAGCTGACTCAAACCGCGCCCGGGCATTACGTTTCATGCCATCTATATTCCTGACCGCAGTTTCTTGGACATGTAGTGGCCTTCCAATTCATAGCCGAAACCATGGCGGAAATAGTCCCGTGCGCCCACACCGCTGATCACGGCAATGCTGTCTGCCGCGAATTCGTCACGGGCGATACGCTCGGCTTCTTTCATCAGCGCGGATCCCAGTCCTTTGTGCTGGGCGGCAAGGTCATCCTGCTCTCCGATGGGCACCTCCGAGCCGAAAATGTGGATTTCCCGTACAAGTGCGGGGTAAATGTCTTTGGGCCCGATGCGCAGGCGTAACAGGCCGAAGAGTGTGCCCCCGTCGTCTTCGAAGGAAAGGAATATCTCCTTGCCTCCTGATGCATCGTAATCCCACCTGTGCAAACGTGGTTCCCCGGTCTTACATCCGTCGCGCCGGCGGTGGCCGTACTCCCTGCAGCGCGTGCAGCGGCACTGCATACCCTTCGCTTTCATGACCTCCTTGACGCCTGAACGCAGGGAAAGATCGCGGCATCCTGCTACGATAAACCTGGGTGGGATATCGCGCATCACACGTGGGATGCGCACATATCCCGGTATGGCATTTTTAATGTCGGCTATGAGAGCTACCATTTCGTCCACGGAATAGGGGGTATATCTGCCGTCGCGGTACCACTGCTCAAGTTCGGTGCCGGCCACAACCAGTGTGGGGTATATCTTGATCCCATCTGGCTTATATCTCCCGTCATTAAAAAGCAGCCCGGCCAGTTCCAGGTCGTGCGGGGGCGTTGAGCCTGGCAGCCCGGGCATCCAGTGGTAATAGACCTTCAGTCCGTGTCTTTTCAATAGCGCCGTTGATTCAGCTACGTCCGCTGAGCCGTGACCCCGGCGGACCAACCGGTATATATCATCGTCCAACGTTTGCACCCCCAACTCAACGCGGGTAGTACCGAACTCGAGCATGCGGCTGACGTCGGCCTGACTGCACCAGTCAGGCCTGGTTTCTATGCAGAGCCCGACACACCTGTACCTTGCTGTCTCGTTTGCGCGTTTAGCATGCTCAAGGTTGGGTGAAGGATGGCCGTTGAGCGCATCGTAGCATGACTTGATGAAGCTGAACTGGTATTCCGGTGGGGAAGACAGGAAGGTGCCTCCCATGACAATGAGCTCAACTTTATCGGCAGGATGTCCCATCCTGGAGAATATGTTGAGGCGGAACTCCACCTGCCTGGCCGCGTCGTATTCACAGGCCAGTGCCCTTAAGACTGCAGGGGATTCGGGCGTGTAGCTCTTGGGTGAGTTTTCGAATGTGGGGCAGAATACGCAGGAGCCGGGGCAGGGCATGGGCCTGGCCATTACCGCAACCGGTGTGACACCGGAGATCGTCCTTGAACCTTTACGCATGATAGGATACATATACAGCGTTATGTTATATTTAGGTAGCGGTTCAAGTTTAGCAAATCAGGCAAACGGCCGCCATGGATAGTCACATTTCAAATACTTATGACGGTATAGCGGAGAGCTGGTACCGCCTGCGGCACAGGACCCGCTTCCAGGCCGAACTTCAATCGCTGGCAGAGCGGTGGGGACAGGGCAGGCTGCTCAATGTCGGCTGTGCGCACGGGCCTGACTTCCTCCCATTCAGTGGCAAGTTTGAGATGTGGGGCCTGGATTCATCTGCGCAGATGATAAAGATGGCGGTTAAATACGCCGAGAAATATAGCTTTAAACCCAGCCTGATGGTAGCAGACGCCGTTCAACTGCCCTTTGGTAATGAAGTCTTCGATTATGTTGTAGCGGTGGCTTCCTATCACCACATCGTGGGCAGGCAGAACAGGGAACTGGCTTTCCAGGAGTTAAAGCGAGTGCTCAAACCGGGTGGGGAAGCATTTATCACCGTTTGGAACCGCTGGCAACGGGATTTCCTGGGAAAAGGTAGGGAGGTTCAGGTACCGTGGAAGGCCAGGGAAGAAGAAATATTGCGCTATTACTACCTTTACACTTATTTTGAAATAGAGGCAGCGCTCAGGCAGGCCGGGTTCAAGGTGCTGGCAACAAGGCCGGAAAACGGCTACAGGAAACCCTTAAAATATTTTTCGCGTAATATCTGCGTCCTGGCGAAGCGGGGTTAATCAGGCTCGTGGCTGACACGCTGCATTTCAAGCTCTATTTCATCAGGGGCTGTTGAAAGCACTATCGGTATGAACGCTTTGACGATACCAGGGTCGAACTGTGAACCGGAGCACTTTTCCAGTTCGGATATGGCCTGTTTGAAGGAGAGGGCCGCGCGGTAAGGCCTTTCCGATATCATTGCTTCGAATGCGTCGGTAATGCACAGTATGCGCGCTTCAATGGGAATCGATTCACCCTTTAATCCCGCAGGGTATCCCGCACCATTCCAGTGCTCATGGTGGTGCCTTACGGCGGCCAGGCAGGCGCTGAGGCTCGGGACGTGCCCTATTATGGTGGCCGACAGCCTCGGATGTTGCCTGAGCAGTTCCCATTCCTCGTCCAGCAATTTATCTCTCTTATTGAGTACGTTATCCGGTATCCCAATTTTACCTATATCGTGAAGGAGCGCGGCCGCGCTGACCAGGGCTACCTGTTCAGGCAAAAGGTTCAATTTTTCCGCTACGGCAACCGCGTACCGGCTGACGCGGCGGGAATGACCGTAAGTGTATTTGTCCCTTGCTTCCAGGGTTGCGGCCAGCGCATATATGGTGCTCAGCACCTCTGCTTCCGCGTTAACACTCACACTGGGCTCATTGAGGGAGAAAAGAGTCCGCGATGCTATCGACGTCCTGTTCTGGCCCGTGCGCTTGGCATAGTAGAGTGCCATATCGGCAGCGTAGCAAAGTTCATCAAGCGTGTTGCCATCGCCGGGCCAGGATGCGACCCCGATGCTGACAGATATATCAATCTGCCGTGCCGACATCGCCTCGGCTATCTTCTCGCGCGTGCGCTCGGCAACACTGAAGGAGTCCATAGTGGACGAGTTGGGAAGCAACACGGCGAATTCATCGCCACCATACCTGAAAGCCTGGTCTGACGACCTGATGGAGCTTTTGATCAGGTCCGCTGCCTGGACGAGGAGCCGGTCGCCGGCAAGGTGGCCGTATGTGTCGTTGTATTTTTTGAAGTTATCCAGGTCGATCAGCAGTATTGACAGGATATCACCGTACCTCGAGTGGCGCTCAATTTCCTCCCGTATCCGTTCATCGAAATGGCGCCGGTTAAACAATTCGGTGACACCGTCGATGCGTGCAATCTCCTCTGACTTGGCGAAGAGCCGGCTGTTTTCTATGGGTGCTGCAATCTGCGATGCAAGGTGGTCGAGCAGGATTGTCTGCTCAGGGCTATAGGCCGCAGGCTTCATGCTCCCAACGAGTAAAACCCCAATCACCTCCCCCTTGTTCACCAGGGGGAGATAAAGCATCGATTTAATCCCCCGCTTTGCGTGGTCCTCTCCTGTCCAGAACCTCCTGCTGTGGGAGAGGTCCCTTTCATAAAAAGGCCGCTTGTTGAGCAAGACCCACTCCACTGCGGTACCGGCAACCGGTATCTTTTGTCCCGTATGCCACGTCGAGCCGACCTCGGACGATACGGCGGCGAAATAAACTTCATTCTCTTCTATCAGGCAAATCGCGGTGTAGTCCGCCTCCACCACGTCCTGCAGTTCGCCCACAAAGGCGTCATAGACATCCTGTATGTTCAGGCTGGAGGAGATAACACCTGCCAGCCGGTTTATAAGCGAAAGCTCCTGTTCCCGTTTCCTCAACTGGTCCTGCAGGTATTCTTTCTCGATACTGGTCGCTGTACTGTTTATTATTCTCTCGGAATAGTTGATATCTTCCAGAGAATACCTTTGTTTATTCTGTTTTTCACCCAGCGCCAGCAAGCCGATAACGCTATTTCTGCTGATCATCGGCACGAACATCTGAATATTCAATTGAGCTATAGATTCAAGCTCTTCTTTCCACAAACTCCTGAATTCGGGAGCTATGTCCAATTTCTCCTTGGGCAGATAAGTCCTGGACTTTTGAAGCCACCGGATTATCGGGCTATCGTTTTTTACAGAGAGAGCCGAATTGGATTTTGATGGCTCAAATGAGAAACGGACATAAAAATCACCGGTATCCTCGCGGGGCAGCATCAGGTACGCTTGCCTGCATCTGATAGCACCGCATAGCAGGTTTAGCAGTTCATTGCCCATTTCATCGAGGTTGATCACTCCCCTGATACGGTTCTCAGTGAAGTCCTTGAGTTTTTGACGGTATTCGTAGGTATCCCGGAAAAACATTTTGTCTATCTGGCCGGTTGCTGTATTCCGCGTCTGGTAAATGACCAGGACAATCAATGTGGCAGCAGCCATTCCCAGTAAAAAGTTTATGGTAAATATTTCGATGTGTAATAGAAAGTGCCCGCTGACATACAGCAACAGGTAGATACCCGCACCGACGGCAATCATGGAGACAATGGCCAGACTGCGCCGCAGGACAATACGCAAATCGAGCAACTGATGCTTGATGACGGTATAGGTTAACAGCAGGACGAAAACGAAATTTCCCACGTGGGCTAGCGGATATTCCGGCCCGATACGGACCGAAAGGACGATAAGTACCATGGAGATAAATACGGTTACGATAAGATAAAACAATTGGTTGCGTGCTACAGGGTCCACAATGCTGCCAAGCTTCTTAATAAGCAGGTAGATATCACGTCCGATCAATGGCACAAAATAAACTACCAGAGAATACATCCATATTCCATATACCGGTGTAACGCCGTTATCAACGATTACACGTTCCGGGATAAACAGGATTATCAGAATAAATGATATAGCCATCAAGGCGTAAGCCAGGGGAAACCCCGGCTTTTTTGTCTCATAGTACGTACGCAGGAAGTAGTGTAATTGCGTAAGGGCAAAGGAGAGGACGCAGAGTATCGTTTTCGCTATGATAATTTTTTCATCTAACAGGAAATCGCTGCGAAACAGGAAATCACCGAGGCTCCACAGCATAGCAGCAAAGAGGAACAACACGAAGATCCGTTTCTGGGGCTGCCAGGGTCGATTAGCATACAGGACGATAATAAGCGGGATATATGCTATGGTTGCTATGAGCGGAATTAATGATTGTATGTTCATGTATTGGTCGAAATATGTACTTGTGACTATTATGTAGCTGTGACAATCAAATGTCAAGACGATGCAACCATAATGTCGCACTTGAGTAGAGCACTATCCACCCGGGTAAAAGAAAGCAGGGCAACCTTGCAAGGTTGCCCTGCTTAGATTGGTAAATCGTGGAACTCAGCTTGCCGCGGGCGCTCCCACGGATACCCGGTCTGCTTCAGGTGATGCAGGAACGGGTGAACCGAGAGTGGCCAACTCTTTATCGCTGGGATTCATGTGGCGCGGCTTTAAATGTGCCAGGTCAGCGCCCTGGGAACGTCGTAAATTGATATGGTTTTCAAAAGCTCCTTTTGGCAGTAAGGTAACTTTTACCGGCATGGTATTAAGCACCGTTTCGACATTTCCGTAGAGAAATCCCTCGTCCATTTTCTTTAGTTCGGCGTAAATTGCGCGCGCTATGGTATCCTCACCAAGTTGGATATCACCTTTCAGTTCGAGATACACATGCAGGAAGGACGTACCCTCTTTTTGTTCCTTGCGGGCTGCCCAATCCACGTAAGGTATAGTTGTGTTGCTGACAGCCTGCCAGATGACCTTCTCCGTCAACCTGACAAATCCGCCAATATCAATGACATCGTCCATCCTGCCCTCAACTTCCATCTGGGGCAGCTCAATGTTCAGCTTTTTGTTGCGCAGTGACGTAATTTTGATGATATCACCCGTTCTGTACCTGATGAGCGGCGACCCGTGGAAATTACTGATGACGAGTTCATATTTGCTATTCGGCCGTACCTCATCAAGCAGTACGGTCCTGGGTATATACGACCTGTCCTCCTTCCACTTCTCATACTCTGCTTCCGGGATGAACTCAAGGAAATTCATGTTAGGTATAAATGTCATACCGTCGTAATCCCAGGTTTGTGTCGCTATCACACTGGCTTCAGTGCTGGCATAAATATCCAGCGGGTACCTGCCCCAGGTATCTTTAATGACATGTTTGAAGATAGTACCATCTGTTCCGCTGCCCAGGATGCCCTTTACCGTCCATAAGTCTTTAGGCATAAGCTTACGCCCGGCCAACTTGCTTTTGATAATACCTTTTGTCAGCCTGGCTAAAGCTCTCGGATGAGATAACATTGATTTAATGCTGACCTTGCCCATGCTCTGATTGATTTTCTCACCGATAGCGACCAGGGCTACTGAAACGCCAAAATAAAAATCCAGGCCCTCCGATAAGGCTTGCTTGAAGCTTAATTGGATACGTTCTTCAATGTCCAGTTTTTCTGCAATTTCAAGCGCAGGCATGCTTATGGCTTCAACCTCTTCGGTAACTATGTAAGCATATGTTCCCGATGTATATGGCCGGGGAGCTACCGCGTAAATAAATTTTGCGCCGTGCTTCGCGGCTGATACGTCACCCTTATACTTGCAACTGGCCATGATCGCAGCGCCTGCCAGAATTGCAGCCAATTCGTCGCACATCCTCTGGGTTACCGGAACCCACTTGATGCTCTCCCATTTGAAGGGATACTCGGCAGATCTGCCTGACGTATGCTGCCATAACAACGGCTTAAGCGGCATGGCATCATCCCTTTTCTCGCTTAACTCGGGGCAATAATCCTGGTAAGTGGTAAGCGGCGCCCTTTTCCTGAACTCTTCGACGTCCTGGGGAATAGTGCCTCTAAATATTTTTCTTCCGATAACTGAGGCATTGAGCAACTCGATTTGTTCAAGTAAAAGCCTTTTTTGAATAGACATGAATTGCTCAATGTTTAATTCGAGAAAACCACAGCACATCTGCCAGAGGTCATCTTTCTGCCCTGAGCGCAACAACTCTTTAACTGTAGCCATAGTTTACCTCCCACAAGTACAATCGGATACACTATGGCACGGTTAAAGCGAATATGGAAGAGGTTGTGTTCTAGGAGATAGTTCTATCTGGTGCGAATGAAGAGTTGATTAAAGGAGGGGTGAACGCAGGGTTGGCGCCCGGTAAACAGTTACAGTTTTTTTGTTTTTGCTTTTTTGGTCAAACCTTGCAGCTTTAAGCTCAGTTTATCCAGTTCCCCGTCGGTGGGGTGCTTGCCCAGTTCGAGGCCATAGCTGAGGAAGAACTCGAGGAAGCTGCGCAGGAGGTCCCTGATCCCCTCCTCGAAGTGGATGAATTCCTCTTTGGTAACCAGTTCGCTTTGCTGGGCGGCAGCAGGTTCGTCCATGTGGCTGTCGATAAGAAGGTTGATAAACTCGGAGACACTCAAGTCACCGCGGTTTTCATCGATCTTCCCTACCGTGTCCGCATCGAGAATCAGCATTCTTTTTTCCCTCATACACATCTCCTCCTACTTTATTTATCTTCCGGTATGGTGAACCTCAGGACCTCTAAAACGGTCTCAATACTGCGCCGCAGGCCGTGTCCCTTCTCGGTGACAATAAAAGTTATCGAGGGGTTTCCAATCTCGATTTGGTCTATAAGCCCCTGCGACATCATGAATTTAAGATATTTCTGCAACTGCCTGTAACTCATATTGGCGCTGTACATGATCTCGGTCTTACCTGCGCCTCCAGCACCAATCCTCAGCATTTCGCTGATTATTTCGATATTAGACCGCCGCTGATTCATTTAACGCCCGGTGCATACTCTCGTTCATGTTTTATGTAAGCTTGAGTAATATATAACGCTTTCAAAATATTGTCAACAGGAATGTTTTGGCCCAATGTGCGGGCCAGGTGCATGACATAATTCAATGTTTCTTAAACAGGTTGAGGAAGCGGTCCTGGTATTCACTCCAGAGGTTCCAGCGGTGGAGTTCGCTCACAAGCTCAGGCGCGTAGGATGGATCCCTGCCGGCCATCTCGAAGAGCTCTTCAATATTGCCGCGCGCGTCCCGCGGCACCCCCTGGCTATCCGCCATAAACCTGCCGCGGCCGTAAAGCTCGGTAAAATTGTGATAAGCAGAGTTCCGGGTGAGTTCGAAGGTAAATTTCATGAGTGAAACATCCCACATATCCTCTACGCCTTTGATGATTGCGCTTAGCGGGTCGCTGCGGCTGTCGATGCGCGTGTTGATTTTATCCAGGACGCTGCCCAGGGCCTCGCTGACAATATTCATTTCCCCTGATTCATTTTTATAGGAATACAGGATACCCGGCTCGTGAGGGTTTTGCTCGGCCGCCATCTGCATGTATCGCCTGGCCTGTCCGCTGAAGCCCTCCACATTGATAAGGTACATAGGCGTAACTATCTTGGGCCGCGCAGCGATTACCCTGCCTTCCCGTACCACGTTCACATCATGCATAAGCTCGGTGATCATGTAATAGTATATGTTGGTGATCCCGAAGGTGGCCAACTGCTGCCTGGGCGGGCGTAGCACCATAGTGTTCTCAATAGCTGATCTTATCTTGTCGTCGGATTCCATCGAGATCCACCGTGTTAGAAAAACGTGCTGACCGCCTGGAAATTGCGTTTTATCAGGTCCTTGCCCCGGATCACCCCATTCGGTTCTGTATTGTGCCCGGGAACGAGGAATTCTACGTCCAATTTAGATAACCGTTCTATGCTCTTTTTCAGCAATGCCGTACTTCCACCGGGGAAATCGGTCCTGCCCACGCTCATATAAAAAACAACGTCGCCGGTGATGAGGACTTTGCTATCCGGCAGATACAGGCAAACCGACCCCGGCGAATGGCCGGGACAGAGGATGGCCTGCAGGTTGAAATCATCTTTGCCCAGTTTGGCGTCTCCCTCCTTGAGGAAAAAAGCAGGAGTGAATTTTGGGGCTTTCATGCCGAACATGGTGTACATTTTTTCCCCGACCGTTGTCCTGAATGCGTTCTCCTCTTCAGACATGGTCACCGCCGCGCCGCTTAAATTGACTATCTCCTCAACGGACTGGCAATGGTCGGGGTGGCTGTGAGTATTGATGATCAGCCCGATATCCTTCATTTGAACCTTGTCGGTTATCATCGCTTTGGTGAGGCTGCCGATGCAGTCCTCGCCGGCCTCATTGGATATATGCCCGGGGTCGATTATGATGTGTGGCCTGTCCCCCTTTAGAACGTCCGTTAAAACGCAGGTATTACAGTTATTGCCCGTCCCTGACCAAATGTAACAGTACAAATTATTCAACAGTCTGACTGATTTATGATATTGCATTTTCACCTGCCCTTGAAAAGATAAATGCCTTTAGATCAGGGAGATCAGTTGATGAAAGGCGGCATCAATATTTTTGTGCGTGTCATCGCCCAGTGTTTCAATTATGGCGCCGGCCACTTTAAGAACCTTGTTTTCCTCGGCTTCACCCAGCAGGGCAATCATCTGCTCCATCCTGACGCTGAGTTGCAGTTGCAGTTCTGCAGGCGCCTTTTTTGATTTTGGCAATGAAAGCAGGGGGTCGGTAAAAAGTATTGGCCTCATCAGAGCACTTTCATAGACAAACCTTGTTTGCCTGTTGCCGCGCGAAACAGCCCAGGCTGTTTTATCATCCTCCGTCGGCTGTATCCACTCCATGGCGTAGGCAAACTGGCAACTGATGTAATCGTGCTGGATGAGTAACCTGGTGGCCTCGAAGTCCTTCACGCCCAGCGAGAGCTGAAAAAAAACCTCGTCTAATTTCGCATTGTCGATGCCTTTTACCGTGGCAGTGTGGCGGCAATCTTCCGGTATCTGGAAAATATTGTATTCCAACGCCCCGTGCAGTACGGTGTGTGCCGCTTCATGCCTAAGCGCCCCCGCCCTGGCCTGCTTGCCGTACTTAAATAGCCGTTCCCTGCACAGCAACAGGCGGGGATAACCCCGCAACACCTCATGGGTGCAGGCCGACGCGTCATCCATGGTATTGAAGGACAGGCCAAGCTTGAATTTCTCTTCGCGCAGGAAGCTGTTGAGGTTATCCTCCGTATCGAAAGCATATACCTCGATCTTGTAGGGCACTTTCTCAGCCAGGCGCCCGTAACAGTCGTTGAGAACTTCGGAGACTTCTTTCTTGAAACTGCTGGAGATGTCTCCCCGTGCGATGTAGCTCAGGTCGATCGATGCCATAAGCGGATAAAACAAAGATATCAAGCTTGAGCGGTAAAGTCAATAATCGTGCTACAATGTTCAAAACTTAGTATCGAGGTATTTACCAGATGAAAAAAATATGGGCGCCGTGGCGTATGCAATATATACTCCAGCCGAATAAAGGCGCCGGATGCATATTGTGCGACAAACCGGCTGATAAAAATGATGAGGAAGATTACATCCTGTATCGGGGAAAGCATAATTTTATCATCCTCAACGCTTATCCATACACCCCCGGCCATCTGATGGCCGCCCCTTATCGCCACATCGGAAATATTACCGGGGCGGATGCAAAGGAAGCCAAAGAGCTTTTCGAGTTGGTGCAACTATGTGTGAGGGTACTAACAGAGGCTATCAAGCCCGACGGTTTCAATGTAGGGATGAACATCGGCAAAGTGGCAGGCGCGGGACTGGAAGGCCACATTCATATGCATATTGTGCCCAGGTGGAACGGGGACCACAATTTTATGAGCGTAGTCGCGGATACACGCGTTCTTTCCGAGGGGTTGGCAACTACTTATACTAAGCTCATGGAAAGTCTATCCCGTATGCCCGCCTGAACCAGGCTTAACTGAGCAGGATTTTCCCCAGGATTTTTTCGCTTTCCAGGGTAGTCAGGGCGATAACACGGTCATTTTCCTTAAAAACAGCATCGTGGGCGGGAATCTTGGGCCGCTCGCCATCGCGCATAATGAGAGCAATGGTAGTATCCTGCGGCAGCTTCAACTGACCTATCGATTTCCCCACCGCCGGCGAATCCTTGGTGATCAACAATTCAACTACCTCTTCCATCTGCCCGGTCATAGTCAGGAGGTGAATAAGGGGATGTGCGGGTATCTCCTGTTCCACGTGCTCAAGGATTGTGTTGGTCACCGAGATTGTGGCATCTACGCCGAGTTTTCTGAATATGGAATCATTGTTAGGATTATTGACCAGGGCTATAGTACGGGGTACCTTGAAGCGGTGTTTTGCTACCTGGCAGGATACAAGGTTATCCTCATCCTGGCTGGTGGTGGCTATGAGGACGTCGGCCCGGTTAAGGCCGGACTCGGACAGGACAACGGTTTCACAGCCGTCGCCGCGCATACAGCAACTGCCTAATTCATCCTCTAACCGCTCGCATCTTCTCACATCGCGTTCAATGATGAGCACCTCGTGTCCCTGGTTAAGCAGGGCCTTGCTGAGGTAATAACCTATGTTGCCTCCGCCCACAATCACTATATAAAGCGATTTCATGGCGCTCATATCTTCTCCAGCCTGTTGAAAAGGAGGTCCGCAAACACCTCTGTCGGGCTGATGGATTCCAGCCCGAGTTGCTCATAGATGTCTTTGCGCAGGGGGTCATAAATGCGGCAGATGACCCGGGGTACCTTGAAGATGTTCTTGGCTATCTGCGCCGCCATGACGTTGCGGTTATCGCCCTGGGTGAGGGCGATGAAGGCGTTGGCGCTCTCGATACCTGCCTTGCGCAGCATCTCTTCGTCCGTGCCGTTGCCGATGAGGGCAGTGCCGCTGAACGTAGGCGGGAGCCTTCTGAAGCTGTATGCGTCTAAGTCGAGCACCGTGACCTTGTGGCCGGCTGCGTCAAACATGGATGCCAGTTTGCCGCCCACGCGGCCGCATCCCATGATGACAATCGTCTTCCTGTTCAGTTTTAAAGCTTCGGTTCCCGGCATATCAGCACTCGGCAGGGCGCCTCTTCGAGGACATGCGGCACGGCATTCCCCATTGTGAAAGAGCCAAATCTTTTTTTGTAGGTCAAACCCATTACTATCAAATCAATATTGTTCTGCCGGGCAACCTCGATAATTGCCGGCCCAACGTCGCGCGCTTGTATGACTTCAGTCTCAACCTCAAAGTCGTTTTCCTGTGCATATTCTTCGGCCTCAAGGAGCACCTTCTCAGCCGCCTCAATATCAGGTTTAATTATAGCATCGACCGGCAAGCTCCGGTTAACTTCGAGAACGTAAACAATATATATCTTGGCCTTGGATTTTTTTCCAATTTTGCAGGCCATCTCCACTGCCACCTGGTCCACTCCGTTACCCCGGGCCGCGACTAAAATCCTGACAATCTCCATTGAATTAATTTCAGCTCTTATTAATTATTGAACAGCTATCATTATAATGTTGCTGTCACCCTTAATCCAAATCAGCATCAGGTTCCTGCCGTCTGTACCTTTCCGTTAAGCTCGTCCTGTTCTGCCTTTCTATGCCGCATAGTGTACCAGTAAATTACCAGACCGATGGCCATCCAGGCCGACCCCACCCAGCGGCTGTATGGCTGCATTACAACCACCACGACCCAGATGACAGTGGTCCCGATAAGGCCGAGTATCGCCGTCAGCGGCAAATGGCGTCCCATGACCGGTATATTCAGTCCCAGTCGGAAAGGCCGCTCCGCATCCGGTTGCTTGATGCGCAGGGCCAGGATTGAGGCATGGGCTATGGCAAAGGACATCATTGAACCGAAGGCGTAAAGGCCGCCCAGGTTGGAATACATATCGGGGACGAAAAAACCCGGTGATTGCAATAAAATAGCTATACCTGCGAAAAGAATGATGGAAAAATAAGGAGTTTTGAATTTGGTGTGCACCTTACCCAGTGTAGCCGGCACAAGTTTGAAGCGGCTGAGCGAGAAGGCCAGCCTGGATATACCCAGTAACCCAGCATTGGTAGCGATGAGAAGGATGGTTGCCGCCAGTACCGCCACTAATACCGGCAGGATGGCCTGGAGGCCGCTCAAGATCCATGTGAATGCGACCTGGTGCGCCTCCGTGCTGAAAAGAGTGGCAGCGAATTCAGCGGGATTCATCCCCTGGGAGAGTTTGCTGGCTATTCCTGCTATGGGGTCCGTGGCCCAGTTGGTTGCCAGTTCGGTCGGGGTCATAGTAGAGAAAGCTGAGACGGAGATACCGGCGTAAATCACCAGGACCACAACAGTCATGATCATGAGTGCGCGGGGCGCGCGCACCTCGGGGCGCTTTGTCTCCTCTGCCATTTGTGATATTGTCTCCAAACCGGTGAAGGCAATGGCAGCTATGGCTATCCCGAATAGAAAGTCTTTGGGTGAGGGCCAGTAATTGAAAATTCTCTCCAGGATAATCTGCGGGTTAAAGAAAAACATGAGGGCCAGGGTGATTAAAAGCGCCTGGGTGGCCAGGTCCATCAGCGCGAGGGTAATGTTCATTATGGATGATTCCCTGACGCCGATAACATTGACGGTCATAAGGAATGCCACGATCAGCATGGCGCAAGTGGTCATTACAACCGGGGACGCCTTGAGGGGCGCCCAGAAAAGGCCCAGGTAGGAGGGAATGGCGAATGAAGAAATGGCGATGGTGACAATATACCCGAACATCAGTCCCCAGCCGGCAATGAACCCTGTGAAGTCGTTGAAGCCGTGCCGGGCAAAGCTGGCAGACCCGCCCGATTCAGGGTACATGGCTGTGCCCTCGGCGTAAGACAGGGCAGTGAAGACAAAAATAATGCCGGCCAGGCCCAGCGCCAGGGGCGTGGCGCCGCTGGCTGCCAGGGCGACTACACCGAGAGCGTAATAGATGGAGGAGCCTACATCCCCGTAGGCAATAGAGAACAGGTGTGTAGTGCGGAGGACCCGCCTGAGCGGCCTGACTTTATGTCGTTCAGGGCGGACAAATTTGTCGCCCGGTTTACCCTGCCAGTTACTTTTCAATTTTGATCATATTCAGGAACAACTGTCGGCAAATTGTATGCTTGGCATATGTCGTTGTCAAGATAACCGGCATTCGTCCGGATGGACATTGCTTGAAATCAGCATAACTTCGGTTTACAATGATTTAGCAGAGGCAAGATAAATTTGAGGAGTGTAGTAATTATGAACAAGTGCCGTATCGCCACATTTGTAACCGCTTCTATCCTGATAATATTGTTACTGGCCTGTGTACCCGCAGCTAATCCGGGCGCCGCGGTCACCGTTACCTGCGACCAGTTCTCCAAACAGCCCAAAATGGTACAGGACGTAACGGTGCCCGTGGGTTCTATCATCACCGTCACCCTTTGCTCCAATCCCTCCACGGGATTTCAGTGGGGAGAGAAAAGCCAGGTCAGCAATGCACAGGTATTGAAGCAGGAGTCTTATAAAATGGTGCCCTCCGCCAATACCGGCATGGCCGGTGCGCCGGGCAACGAAGTGTGGACTTTCCAGGCCCTGCAGGCCGGTACAAGCACGGTTGCCTTTTCCTATAGCAGGTCATGGGAGGGCGGAGAGAAAGGCGTAGAGACGTTAACTCTCAATGTCACGGTCAAGTAGTCCTCTTACTTTTTTATGCTGAAAGTGTAAGAACAGGCTACTATCATAGCTGCCGCGAAACCCAGTAGCAGCATTGCTTCGGTATAGGACGGCAGGATAGTCACCGTGCCGGGTGTTGTCGCCCAGCGGAGCAGGTCCACCCCATAGGTCAGCGGGTTAAAGTAGCTGAATATTTGCAGCCAACCCGGGGCAGAGGACACAGGGAAGAGCGCTCCGCTGGTGAAGAACATGGGCATTATCACCAGGCTCATGATAAAGTTGAATCCCTCCATGCTGTTCATCAGGGAGGCCAGCAGCAGGCCCACGCAGACCAGGCCTATCGCCAGCAGTATCATGATGGGGATCAGCAGAAGTGCAGACTGGGGGGACAGGCTGATCCCTATGAGGAATGAAAGGGGCAGCAGGATGAATCCCTGTACCAGTGCGCTTGTGCCGCTCCCCAGTGCCTTGCCGATAACTATGGAGGTGCGTGAAACGGGCGCTACCATGATTTCCTTGAGGAACCCGAACTCCCTGTCCCAGATAATTGAGACACCCGACCACACCGATGTGAAGAGCAGCGTCATACCTAATATGCCCGGGAATATGAATACCTGGTAATTATCCACGCCCGGCAGTTCCACATTGCGCATGCCGCTGCCGAAGACCAGCAGCCACAGCAATGGCAGTATCAGCGACGATACAATGCGCGACTTTTCCCTCCAGTACCGCAACACTTCCCTGTACCACAGGGCACCTATCTTTCTCAGTTCGCTCATCTCATCCTGTTAAGTGCACGCATTGTTGACCGCAGCTCATTCTCAGCCTCTTCGGAGCGTATTTCCTTGCCGGTGTAATACAAAAATACATCGTTCAGGGTTGGCTTATGTATGGAGACGGATTTTAACTCGATCCGGCTATGCGAAGCCAGTTCCACGATCATGGGCACCTTCTTCTCGGCATCAGACAGGTGCAGGCGTACAGTGCTGTCAGTCGCCTCGGCATGATGCGCAAAATCAAGCTCTTTCAGGCTGGCCAAAAATTCAGCCGGCCGGCCGGTCACAACCGTTACGACCTCACCCTTCAGCGCGCCGATAAGGTTAGCAGGCGTATCCACCACCTTGATTTTGCCGGAATCGATGATCCCCACCCTGCTGCAGAGGCGCTCCGCCTCCTCCATATAGTGTGTGGTAAGGATTACCGTGATGTTTGACTGCCTAGCTAACTCCTCAATATGCGACCAGAGGTGTTGACGCGTTTGCGGATCCAGGCCAAGGGTCGGTTCATCCAGGAAAAGCACCCTGGGGCTGTGCAAAAGACCCCTGGCCAGTTCCAACCTGCGACGCATGCCGCCGGAATATGTTTTCATGAGCGAATCGGCACGGTCCGTCAATCCCACAAGGTCCAATAATTCGGCTATCCGTTTCTTTGCAGCCTGGGCGCTGATATCATAAAGGGTGGCGTGCAGCATCATGTTCTCCCGCCCCGTCAGGCGGTCATCGATGCTGGGGTCCTGGAAGACAATGCCGATGCTGCGGCGTACCTTTCCCGCCTGTTTACGGATGTCAAAACCGTTTACAAGGGCCGTTCCCGATGTGGGGGAATTGACGGTGCACAGCATGGATATGGCTGTAGTCTTGCCTGCGCCATTGGGACCTAACAGGCCGAACACCTCACCCGGTTCGATTTTCAGGTTGAGCTGATCAAGGGCCAGTATCTTGCCGTATCTCTTGGTAAGGGCAAAGGTCTCTATTGCATATAGCTGTTTCATGGCGTTGGCTGTAAACAATTATAAGCCTGGACACAGGCAGGGCAAAATCACATGTACCGCTGAAAGCGGAACGCCCGGCATTACCGGGTTGGCTGTGCTATATGCGGAGTTCAGCAGAAAGATTTTAAGTTGTCGGCGAATTTGGATATGTAGGGGTCCGCAGGCAGTATGGAAGAAAGCACCCTGGCTGCTAACGAGAGCGATTGCTCGGCAGGCAGGCAATATTGCATAGTCAGGAACCCCTGGCGCAGTTTCTTGACCTCGTCCTTCACAGTCCTGTTTGATTTAACACATCCGCTCACGCATTCGGCAAGCCGCTCAAAATCTGCCTCCTTCATGCCAAAGCGCGTCATCTCCTGCGTGCCCATGCGTATTCCGCTCGACGCTATAAAGCTGTCGTCATCCGGCAGGGCCTGGTAATTGGTGATGATATTATTTTCCTCCAGCCTGCGGGCGATATCCTCTCCCAGGCCATATTGCCTCACACGTATCAGCACCTGGTGGGTTTGGGTGAAGCCATCCCCTGCGTCGCCTTCAACTGCTATGCCCCTAGCGTTAAGCGCCCTGGCGAAGGCGCGGGCATTCTTTATCACCTGTGCCTGGTAATCCTGCTTGAACTGGTTCATCTCGTAAGTGGCCATCAGCAGGCCCAGCAGCGTGCCGAGGTGGTGGTTACTGGTGGATCCTGGGAATGCCCTGCTCTTGATCTCCACCCACAGCTTCTCCAGGCCGCTCCCCTCAGCCATGTTGCCAGCGATCACACCGCGCTGCGGGCCGAAGAAGGTTTTGTGCGTGCTGCCCGTGACGATATCGGCGCCCTCGCTGAATGGGGCCTGGAAGTCGCCGTAAAGGCCCAGGACATGGGCCATGTCGAACATGAGTATGGGACGGGGATGCATGCGGCTGGTAATTTCGGATACAAATTTGACCGGTTCACGGTATAAAAACATGCTTTTGCCGAAGATGATCAGTTCCGGTTTGACCGATTCGATAAGGTCCGCCAGTTTATCCGTATCCGCTTTATAAGGGTTGTCCTTGAGAACGGGAAAATGATAGACGTTTTCTTTGCCCGTTTCCAGGTTATCAGCCACGAAGTTGAAGAGGGCCCCCATGGGCTGGGCGCTGAGGTGCCCTCCCTTGTTCAGATCGTTGTTGATCACGGCGCGCATTTTTCGCAGTGGCTGGCCGGCCGGCTTCTCCCTGTTAAGGTATTTGACTATGCCTTTAAAAACCACCTCGTTGGCCATATTGCCGCTGATCGGCCGCAACTCGATGTTGGCACAGCCGAAATACTGCTGCAACTCTTTTCGCAGCTCATCTTCAACGTCCCTGATGAAGTCCGTGGCCTGGTAAAAATATATCTCCCTGCCTTTCATGGTCCTGTGCTCGGCATAGCGGCCAACCGGGTCCGATATCTCGCACAGCTTTACCAGCAGGCTCGGTGAGGATTCGGATGGGATGAGATTAATGCATTCCCGCTGCCTCCACCTGTTGTTGTCAACCGTTCTGTCAACAAGCTTTTCTATCTTGGTTTGAAAATCAGCCATTTTATACCTCGACGGATATTTTTATAAAGCATACATGAAGCGATCAGGGTTTAACAAACTCAATTTGCGAAAACATCCCGCCGAATTTATCATATATACGTGTAATCAATGATATTAGTGGAGAGTACGATTTGAAAATACGAAGGACCGTATCCTATTTGGCGCTGCCGCTGCTGTTTGCCGCTCTTATTGCCGGCAGTGCATGCGCGGCAGGAGTCAGCGTAAATCCAAATGCGCCGGTTATTTCATCACTGGTGGCCGAGCATACCAATCTATACCCCCTGGGCAATACCGTGATCACCTGTTCTGCCGTTAGCGCGCAGGGCACACCGTTGAACTATAAATGGGTCAGCAGCGATGGTATTATCACAGGGAGCGGGCCTTCCGTTACATACGAGGCGCCCAGGACATACGGTGACTTTCATGTAATGGCCACCGTGGACGACGGCCTCGGCAATACGGCCAGCCAGACAGTGACGGTGACGGTAATTGTACGGGACCCTTCTACGTGCTGCAGGTAATAGGGCTGATGCCTTTAGGCCGCCGGCTGATTCTGCTGTCCTTGATCCTGACCCCCTTTCTAAATGCCTGCAGTCCGGTTAATGGCGTCAGGGTGATCAGTCATGACATACAGGTTGCCGAATTCACAGCGGATGTAACGCAAAGCGCCGCCACTGTGGAAGGCCAGGCACAGAATACCCTGTTGTGGGCACTTAATGATTGCAGGATATGTGTGACTTATTACGATTACGGGGGCAATAGTTTAGGGGTTTTCTCGGACAGCATAAAACGGCTGGATCCTGGGCAGGTGTGGAATTTCAAAGTGGCGCTCAAGGGCGGTGACTCCTGGAAGGTTGCCAGGTATGACATATCAATATGTAACTGATGGGACGGTAAGGGGATATTGATTTAACCATAGGGGTTAGCTATAATTTTGACACTGTTAAGTGAGGAGGTTTGATTGTGAAATGAAAAACATCAGCTACGTATCGTCCATCTTGTGCGGATTGTTGCTGGTCTCAACAGGGGTGCTGTCATGCGCGCAGGCCGCGCCGCCCGGTGGCGGTCAGCAGTTGACCATCCAGAGTTTAAATCCAGTTCAGAACCAGACCCTTCCCGGCGGAACCGTGGCTATTGAGAGCTCCGTGATCAATACCGGGAACGGCCCGCTAACTTACAAGTGGTCGTCCAGCGGTGGAGGATTCGGTGGATCGGGGCAGAATAATATCTGGCAGGCGCCGTCGCAGGTTGGCGTTTACGAGATAACTTTGACCGTTGAAGACGGCAAAGGAGGCTATGCGCAATCCAGGACATCGATTACCGTATCGAGTAACAGGGCGCCGGCTATTATAAGCCTGAGCGCGAGCCCTGTAAACGTGACGCCGGGTGGAAGTACGGTAATTACGTGTGTTGCCAACGACCCGGATGGGGATAGCGTGAGGTATAGCTGGAGCTGCGGGGACGGGACCATTTCGGGGACGGGCAACAGGGTATCGTGGATATCCCCCAACAAGAATGGCGATATCAGCGTCACATGTACGGTCAGCGACGGTAAGGGCGCAGAGTCAAAGCAGACTGTTTTAGTCAATGTTTCGCCGTCGAGCAGTGAGATTACCATCAAGCAGGTCAGGCCCGAAAGCGGGACGGTATCCTCGACGGGCGATGAGGATACCACCCGGTACAGGGCGGGCGATGATGAAAAGAACCTGACTTACCGGGCATTTTTTAGCTTTGATATCTTCGGCCTGAATAAAACCAATGTCAGGCTGGCCAAACTGAAATTCGGCCCGGGCAGGATAACCGGTGACCCCTTCAATGCCCTGGGCGGGTTGCGCCTTTGGAAGGTGAATTACGGCCAGGGGCTACCTGATTACAATGTCACGGGGGACAATTTCTATACCGCCGGCGCCCTGCTGAAGGCTTCTCCCAACGAGATAGATGTAACCAACGAGATAAGAAACCTGGTTGCCGCCGGGGCCGACAGGCTGCAGCTGGAGGCCCTGTTCAATAAGGCCAGCAACGGTAATAATGCCATTGACTATATCGAATGGCCGGAAGTTACATTGTTTGTAACGTTTGCACCGTAGTTATGTAATAAATAGCAGGAGGTTTGAGTTGAATAGAAGCAGAATACTACATGCGGTACTACTCCTGGTTGTGGTCAGCCTGATTTTACCGGTATCCTGTATTAAGGTAGCCGAGCAGACGCCCACGACTCCCACAGTCACAACGGCCCCCACGTCTCCCACGGGTAACATGCCACCCGTTATCGCTTCCTTAACAGCTGCCCAAAACCAGACCTTTCCCGGGGGTACCGTGAATGTTCAGAGCGTGGTTTCCGACCCCAATGGGGACAGCATTAATTTCAGTTGGACAGCCTCTGGCGGCGAATTTGTGGAAAACGGCAGGGCCAATACCGCCTGGCGCGCCCCCAAGGGTTATGGCAACTACGAGGTTAAACTGACCGTGGATGATGGCAAAGGAGGGACGGCCCAGGCCACGGTGCCTATCAAGGTAAGTGCCAACAATCCCCCTTCAATCACCAGCCTTACAGCCGACCCTCCCGCGCTTGATTTTGCATCCACAGCTACCCTTACCTGTATTGCCAGCGACCAGGATGGAGACGCAGTGCAATACAAATGGGAGGCCAGGGACGGCACCCTGAGCGGGGTAGGCAACAAAGTATCCTGGACCTCTCCCAGCAAGGGCGGCAGTTACAGCATTTTCGTAGTTGCCAGCGACGGAAAAGGTGCCGAGACAAGGCAGGAAATATCAATACCGGTAGCTGCCCAAAGCGGGGTGCAGATCTTCAAGATGGTTCCCGGTGAGAGCGGCACCGTTACCTCTAAAGGTCGCCTGGATAGCAGCACATTCAAAGCGGGAGACGATGAAAAGAACGTAGGCTACCGCGCCTTTTTCAGCTACAATATCTTCCCGCTTTCAGGTATGGAGATTAAACAGGCAAAGCTTAAATTTCTCGATGGCAGAGTGGTGGGAGATAACCCCTTCGATACCGTGACCGGCGTGGGTGGGTACCAGGTAATGCGCATTTCATATGGTAATACTGTACCCGAGTTCGGCACCGTGGATGGCTCACCGTTCCAGCGCGCGGAGGCCTACCTGAATAAGCCGATCGTGGAAGTGGATGTAACCCCCGAGCTCATCACCGCAGTGGACAACCGGCTTGAGAGGTTCCAGGCGGAAGCCGGTTTTATGAAACGTACCACTAATGGCAACAACGTTGCCCAGTACGTTCAGTGGCCGGACGTCGTGCTGGAAGTCACAGCTTCAGCAAAATAGGTGCTTCAATAGTTCTGTTTGCAGCAGGCGATATCAGGGCGACTGATCGCAGTCGCCCTGATTTGTCCCCTGTTTTGACTTGTTGTTAATACGGTGCTAAAGTATATAGTAAATTAGCAGTCTAAAGTGGAGAGTGCTAAAAAATGAGCAAGGCTGCTTATAAAAGACGAGACGCTGTATTAAAAATCATAGTCAGTGAATATATTGCAACGGCGACCCCTGTAGCGTCGGAATCTATTCTGCGTCATCATAGCCTGGGTGTGAGCCCTGCCACTATCAGGAATGACATGGCCTCCCTTGAAGATGACGGTTATATCACAAGGCCGTACACTTCTTCGGGTGGCGTGCCCCTGGATAAGGGCTACAGGTTTTACGTCGAAAATATATCCGGTAACACGGATCTCACCGGCGATGAGCAGAAGCGCATCAGGCGCCTGCTGGATACTGCTGTTGACGAATATGACAGGTTGCTGAAAATTGCTGCCGGTGTAATGTCACGGCTGGTGGGAAATGCAGCCATAGTAACCTTCCCCAAGTCCGCTGAATGCAGGTACAAGCATATTGAACTGGTTTCCATGCAGCAGTATGTGGTTATGCTTGTGCTGATACTGAGTAATGCGGTTCTGCGCAGGCAGACGATTAAATTTGGCGAGCCTGTTGACCAGGTACAGTTGAGTGAAGCGGCCGTTAAATTCAATCGTGAATATGCCGGACGGACTCGGGGCCAGATCGCTGCAGGGAAGCTGGAGATGACGCCCCTTGAGAAAAAGATCTCGGGTACAATCCGTGAAGTTATGGCCGGGGAAGATGCCATTGAATATGAGAGTTCATATTTTGAGGGTTTGCGCCTGATGCTGGAACAGCCTGAGTTTGTACAGCGTGAACGTATGCTGGGCGTGCTCGAACTGATGGAAGCCAAGGGTTGGTTACGCAATGTTATCGATTGGCAGGTTACAGAGGAAGGGGTCAAGGTTATTATTGGCGAGGAAAACCGCGAATCCGCCCTGCACGACCTGAGCCTCGTCTTCAGCCATTACGGCGTACCTGACCAGGTACAGGGCGCGGTGGGCATTATCGGCCCCAAGAGGATGGACTATTCGAGGGCCATCTCTACCGTCAATTACATTTCGGGACTTTTAAGCGAACTGGTGGCAAGGGTTTGCCGGGACGAACGCCAGTAATCAAATCAGGAGGATATTTTGGCAGAGGAACCCGTTGCGCAGGAGCAGGATAATATCGAAGACCTGAAGAAAGCCCTCGCAGAGGCAGAGGAAAAGGCCAAAACCTACCTTGCCGATGCGCAGAGGGAGAGGGCTGATTATCAGAATTTAAAGAAGAGGACAGACCAGGAGAAACTGGAGTTGTCCGAACGGGCCAACGCAGAGATGATCAGGCTGCTGTTGCCTGCTGTAGATGATATGCAACGCGCTTTTAATATGGTAGATCCGGCGTTTCAAGACTCAACCTGGGTCGAAGGATTCAGGATCATCCAGCGGAACCTGCAGGATATGTTGCGGTCTCATGGTTGTGTTGAGATAGAATGCGTGGGCAAAGCCTTTGATCCCCATCTTCACGATGCCATTACCTATGAAGATGGTGAGGAGGGGATGGTAATCTCTGAGCACAGGAAAGGATATATTATGAAAGACAAGGTTCTCAGGGCGTCCCAGGTGGCGGTAGGGAAAGGCAACCCGCCCGGACACTTTCCGGCTGATGAGAGCGGTAAGGCAAAAGGCAATAACGAGTAGCAATTCCTTTGGGGCAAATCAATTTAATATAATTCACAGGAGGATAAAATGGGTAGAACAGTAGGCATAGATCTGGGAACGACGTTCAGCCTTGTGGCGACCATGGAGGGCGGCGAACCGGTAATCATCACCAACCGCGAGGGTGAGCGTTTGACACCGTCGGTGGTAGCGATTGACAAAAAAGGTGAGCGGCAGGTAGGTTTGCTTGCCAAGCGGCAGGCTGTTACCAACCCTGAAAATACCATTTTCAGCATCAAACGGCTGATAGGGCGCAAGTTCAAGGACCCTGAAGTTCAGAGCGATATCAAGCGGCTGCCCTATAAAATCATAGAGGCGTCAAATGGTGATGCCAAGGTTATGATGGGCGGCAAAGAATACAGCCCTGCCGAGATATCGGCCATGATCCTGCAGAAGCTGAAATCGGATGCCGAAGCTTTCCTCGGTGACAAGGTAACGGATGCCGTGATCACGGTTCCCGCTTACTTTAACGACAGCCAGAGACAGGCCACCAAGGATGCCGGCACTATCGCCGGGCTTAACGTCATCCGCATAGTGAACGAGCCGACGGCGTCGGCGCTGGCTTACGGCCTGGACAAGAAGAAAGAGGAGATGATTGCAGTTTATGACCTGGGCGGGGGCACCTTCGACATATCCATCCTCGAGTTGGGCGAAGGTACCTTCCAGGTTAAATCGACCAACGGCGACACTCACCTCGGCGGCGATGACATCGACCTGAAAGTGATGGATTGGCTGACCGATGAGTTTAAGAAGGAGCAGGGCATTGACCTGCGGCAGGACAAGATGGCCCTGCAACGTTTGAAGGACGCTGCTGAGAAGGCCAAGAGGGAGCTTTCAACCACCGGGCAGACCGAGATCAACCTGCCCTTCATAACTGCTGATGCCTCGGGGCCCAAGCACCTCAATATCACGCTCACCCGTGCCAAATTGGAGCAGCTGTCAGCAGACCTTTTAGAGAGGAGCATCGAGCCCTGCAAGAAGGCGCTATCCGATGCCGGTCTGACTGCTCCCCAGGTTACAGACGTCATCCTGGTAGGCGGACAGACCAGGATGCCCAAGGTGCAGGAGATCGTACGGCAGTTCTTCGGCAAGGAGCCCATCAAGGGGATCAACCCCGATGAGGCTGTGGCACTCGGCGCGGCCATACAGGGCGGCGTTCTCAAGGGAGATGTCAAGGACATACTGCTGCTCGACGTGACCCCGCTCACCCTCGGCATTGAGACACTTGGAGGGGTTATGACGCCGCTGATACCCAGAAATACCACCATCCCCACTTCCAAGAGCCAGGTTTTCAGCACGGCCGCCGATAATCAGCCCAGCGTGGAGATACATGTCCTCCAGGGTGAACGCCCTATGGCGGGGGACAACAAGACCCTCGGCAGGTTTATCCTTGACGGCATTCTACCTGCCCCGCGCGGAGTGCCGCAGGTGGAGGTCACCTTTGATCTCGATGCCAACGGCATCCTCAACGTCCGCGCACAGGACAAGGGCACGGGCAAGGAGCAGAAGATTACCATCACGGCATCCAGCGGGTTGAGCAAGGACGAGGTGGAGAAGATGCGCCGGGAAGCCGAGTCGCATGCCGCCGACGATACACGCAAAAAGGAAGAGGTTGAGACCAAGAACATAGCAGAAGCTACCGTGTATTCAGCCGAAAAGACCGTACGCGAATACAGCGATAAAATCCCAGCCGATCTCAAGAGCGAAGTGGAAGGCAAGATAGCGGCTACCAGGTCAGCTTTACAGGGCGCTGATATCAGCTATATAAAGAGCTCCCTGCAGGAACTCAACGATTCCATGCAAAAAATCGGGTCGGCCGTATATCAGAAGACCTCGCCGCCGCCGGGCGATAGCCCGGGTGGACAGGAGGGGTCGCAGGACTCGGGTTCGCCGCCTCCCCCACCTAAAGACGACGGGACCGTGGAAGGCGAATTCCGCGAAGTATAGACACTGCAATTAATTGACTGAACAAGCGGCAGGCCGAAAGGTCCGCCGCCTTACTATAGTTTGACACCGCTGATTCAAATCACTATCATTTCGTGTACATTTTAATTAGGAGGTTTTAATCTGATGGCAGGCAAGAATTTCGCACTCAGCACTGTAGCCAGGGGCATACTCGCCATAGTTGCCGGTATCATATGCATAATATGGCCCGGTATGGCGATCTGGGTCCTCGGCATATTTCTCATCGTTTGGGGCGTACTGACACTTATCGACCGCTGACGTCCGCGGGCGGTGGACTGTGTTCTACTGCGGCACCTGTGGTTTCAGTTATAACGACTGGGTAGGGGTTTATTACCCCGAGGGCCTGCCCAGGAAGGACTGGCTGGGTTACTATGCCCGGGAATTCAACGCGCTGGAACTCAACTTCACGTATTACACGTTGCCTGGCCTGGCGACCATGGAATCGCTTGCTAATAAAACCCGGGACGGGTTTCTATTCTCAGTCAAGGCCAACCGGGAGATGACACATGTGCGCCGGAGTGGTGATGAGGCAAGCCGTGCTTTTATCCGCATATTGCAGCCGCTGGTTGAGGCCCGCAAACTGGGTTGCGTGCTGGCACAGTTCCCCTACAGTTTCGGCTTTAATTCCGCTAACAGGGATTACCTGCAGGCGCTGAGCGACTGGATGCAGGGGTATCCGCTTGTTATCGAGTTCCGCAATTCTGCTTGGCTTAACAGTGAGACCCGGGGATGGCTGGTTGCGCATGGCATCGGGTTCTGCTGCGTGGACGAACCGCAATTGCCGCGGCTGATGCCGCCTGTGGCCGAGGTGACCGGCCAAACCGGGTATATCCGTTTCCATGGCAGGAACGCTGCCAAATGGTGGCAACAAGATCAGGCCTGGGAGCGCTATGATTACACCTACAGCGGCCCGGAACTGGAGGAGTGGCTCCCCAAAATCCAGTTAATCAGCACTGAAGCCAAAAACACGTTCATATTTGCCAATACCACTGGCGGGGACAGGCCGTGGATACTATCCGGCAGGTACGCTCAATGCTTGATCGGCTTGTCACCTGAATTTTTGTAATATAGAATTGTTGGCTGTATGCTGAGCGGGCCTGGAGCCGGCCACGCGTTAGCAGTTAAGCACAAGGAGGATAGTTGCCCCAAATAACGGGTTCACAGAAGAGCATAACCTGGCGGTACGCCCTTATCTTTGCGGGTATTGTAGCTTTATTGCTGGTACTGGATATCGTTACCAAGGAATGGATCCGCGCCAACCTTCCCCTGGGGGGATCGTTTCCCGAGGTGTGGCGGTTGAACATCGTGCATATTCAGAATACAGGGTCGGCTTTCGGGCTATTTACCAACCAGGCCTTCCTGCTTAGCGCCGTGGCCATCGCCGGCCTGGTGGTCGTGCTGCTCTTCTTCAAGTACCTTAAGGACCTTGGTTTTATGGGTGGCCTGGCACTCAGCCTTATTTTTGCCGGTGCGCTGGGCAATCTCATAGACAGGTTGAGGTTCGGCTACGTCACGGATTTTCTCTATGTCCGGTTGTGGGGCGATGTCTTCTGGCCGGCCTTTAATGTCGCGGACTCCGCCATAACAGTGGGGGCCATCCTGCTTGCCTTTGTTGCACTGAATAGCCTGGGAAAAAAACATGAGCCAAAACCGGGAACCGCAAAAAAAGACCTTTGAGGCCGGCATTGACGATGTCCGGCTGGATAAGTGCCTTGCTGCCGCCCTGCCCGATCTGACGCGTACACACCTGCAGAGGCTGATCAAGTCCGGCCACGTTACCGTAAACGGCTGTGAAACAAATGCGTCACGGCGTTTAAAAGCTACAGACCTCATCGCCATCGAAATCCCGCCTGTCGCGGCGTCCAAGCTCGAACCAGAGGATATCGCCCTTGAAGTCATTTACGAGGATGCTGACATAGCCGTCATCAATAAGCCGGCGGGATTGACCGTTTACCCCGCCCCCGGGCATGCCAGCCATACGCTGGTCAACGCCCTGCTGCAGCGTTTCCCGGACCTGGCCTGTTTCGGCGATTCGCCGAGGCCCGGCATCGTCCACCGGCTGGACAAGGATACTTCCGGGCTGATAGTTATAGCCAGGAACGAAAGAGCGCGGCTCGACCTTGTCAACCAGTTCAAATCAAGGTCGGTGAAAAAAGCCTATCTCGTCCTGGTGCAGGGAAAACTTGAACCCGGGAGGGGTGCCATCGATGCCCCCATTGGAAGGGACCCGTCGGACCGCAAGAGGATGGCGGTGGTGACCCGCGGCAGGATAGCCAGGACCGACTACCGCGTATTAACATATTATAAAAGCTGCACGCTGGCCGAGGCACATATCCAAACGGGAAGGACACACCAGATCAGGGTGCACATGTCTGCCATAGGGCATTCCGTGTTAGGGGATAAAAAATATGGCAGGGCGTCAAGCCCCCTGGGGCGCCAGTTCCTGCATGCCGCTTATCTTGAATTTAGGCTGCCAGGCAGCGGGCAAACACGCTCTTTCACTAGTGGGCTTCCCCCGGATCTGCAGCAGGTCTTGAAGTCCTTCGACAAGGGGAAGGGCTGAAACCTATTGCTATTTAACCTGTGTGTATGATAAATTTAACTCAAAAGCGAGGTTTCAAAATGAGACCACAGGATAAATACGGACAGTCAAAAAAGGATCCCTACGGCGGGCAGGGCGAGGTGTATAATCAAATTGCCAACACGCCGACGCCTGGCGCCGAGGATTTTAAAACCTTTGAGGTTGATGCCGCCAACAGGCGCAACGAGTTGCTCTTCAGCATCACTACCCAGATCGAAGAAACCCGCAGCAAGCTCAGGCAGGCTGAACTGCTGGTAGAGCGCCTGCGCCAGAGCCTGCGGGAATACGAGGAAATGTACAAGACCCTCTCCAAGGGCAAGGGAAAAGAAAAGTAACATAAATATCCGGCGCCGGCGCTTGAGCAAGCCCGGCCTCATCAAGCGGTAAGCTACCGGGTTTTAGTATTCTGCTGATAAAGGAAGAATTCCCGCCAGGAGTCAGCGTTGAAAGAGAAACCCAAAGATTATGCCCTCGAGTACGCCGGTTTCTGGATCAGGCTGGCTGCCGCACTCATAGATTTCTTGATATTGATTGCAGGTTTATACATATTGTACTGTGTCATATCCCAGTCCTTCTTCTGGATATTCCCCAATGTGCCCGGGGTAATCAGTAAATATGGAGATATTGCATGCGGCGCGCCGCTGTCCGCAGGTGTCATATGGCTGTCCGCCACCATTTTGCTGGCTTTGCTGGTGGCCAGCACCATCTACTTTGTAGCCTGCGGGGCGGCTTCCGGCCAGACGGTGGGCAAGGTCAGCATGAGCATTAAAATAATCCGCACGGACAGCTCTCCGCTGGACCTGCGCTATTCGTTTATCCGCTTCCTCGGCGGCGTGCTCTGCGTCGCCACCCTGGGCATAGGTTTCATCATGGTTGCTTTCGACAGCCACAAGCAGGGGATGCATGACAAAATGGCCGACACTTACGTTGTAAAGCTACCCGTCAAACTGGTTGTGTATAACCAGTCGCTGGCGCGAGGGGGTATCAGGTAATATGGGAGTCCCGGTAAGGGTGCGCTTTGCGCCCAGTCCCACGGGTTACCCGCACCTGGGCAACATCAGGACTGCGCTTTTCAACTGGCTATTTGCCCGCCACAGCGGCGGGACCTTTATCCTGCGCATCGAGGATACCGACCAGGCGCGCAAGGTGGAGGGCGCCGTTGAGATTATCATGGAGAGCCTGAAGTGGCTGGGGATGGACTGGGACGAAGGGCCGTATTTTCAGTCCCAGCGCCTGGATATGTACCGCGAATACGGAGAAAAGCTGGTCAGCGAGGGCAAGGCTTACTACTGCTACTGCTCTTCAGAAAGGCTGGATGCCATGCGGCAGGAGCAGGTCAAACTCAAGCAGCCGCCCGGCTACGACAGGCACTGCCGTGACCTGGCCCACCGGGGGACGTCGGCGGGTGACCCCGGCCTTGTCCCCGTTATACGCTTCAAGTCTCCGCTCGAGGGAAGGACGGTTATAACCGATCTCATCAGGGGTGATGTGTCGTTTGAAAACAGCATCATGGATGATTACGTGCTTTTCAAATCCGACGGGTACCCCACATACCACCTGGCCAACATAGTGGATGATCACTACATGAACATATCCCATGTCATGCGGGCTGAAGAGTGGCTGTCCAGCACGCCCAGGCACGTGCTGCTGTATGCCGCGTTAGGGTGGCAGCCACCGCAGTTTGCCCACCTTCCCATGATACTGGGCCCGGACAAGTCCAAGCTCAGCAAGCGGCACGGCGCCACCTCTATCAATGAGTACAGGGACCAGGGCTACCTTCCCGAGGCCATGATAAACTTCCTCACATTGCTGGGATGGTCGCTTGACGATAAAACGGAGATAATGACCGCCGCCGAAATCGTTAAGAATTTCAGCATCGAAAGGGTCAGCAAGACCGCGGCTGTCTTTAACAGGGACAAGCTGGAATGGATGAACGGGCTGTATATACGCAACCTGGGCCCGCAGGAGTTTAGCGGCAGGTGCCTGCCCTATGTTGAACGTGAGCTTCCACCCGCGGTCAAAAGGCCCATAGATGCGGCGTACCTGGAAAAGATAGCCCCGCTGGTTCAGGAAAGGGCTAAAACGCTTTCGGAAGTGCCTTCGCTGGTGGATTTTTTCTTCGTCGATGGCCTGGAATATGATAGCGCCCTGCTGCCGGGCAAACTGGAGCAGGGCCAGGCCATGGAGTTGCTGAAGAAAACCCTGCAGGCACTCGAGGGTGTTGTGGAATGGCGTGCTGCTGACCTGGAGGCAGCGGTCAGGCCGCTGGCGGAAGCGATGGGACTCAAGGCCGGCCCCTTTTTCGGCGTGCTGCGCGTGGCCGTGTCCGGGCGTACCGCCTCGCCGCCCCTTTTTGAAACGATGGAGGTGCTTGGCAGGGAGCGATGCATGGCACGTTTGAAAGCGGCGTTGGACAGGCTTGAGCCGGAAAGGAAGTAGCCCCGGTTTATCGTCCTTGTATGACATGGATGGGTATGGTAACATCGCCAGCGACAGCGTGGTAAATGACAACAATGTGGTATTTCCTGCAGCGTGTTTTGACGGACTACAAAATTCGATTTTATTGGTACAATAGTAATTGAGGGGGACAAAGATTTTGAAGAATAGCAGTTTGGCCAGGGTTTTGGTTTCACTGGTGCTAAGTATGGTATTTCTTGCCATACCGGCGGGGAACGCCCACGCCGTGAAAGATTATGGCGGCAACAATTCCTCCGAAGTGCTCAATGTGCCAGTACCTGTATTATATTATGCGCATACAGATACCAAAGGATTCTTCATTATCCTAAACTTTGACAGTGTCATGGCCGATCCCTCCGGCAATCAGGCCAATTTCACTTACAGAATTAACGGTGAAGGGGCACCCCGGAATTTCTCCGCTGCAGCCCTGATTGCTGGCCAGCCCACCGATATAGAACTTACATGCGCAGGAGTCATCGCTGCCGGCAATCAAGTCACAATCAGCTACATGCCGGGCACTGTGCAATCCGCTGATGGTGGCTTGCTGGCGGGATTCACCGACGCGTATGTTGACAACAAAGTGCTTCCTCTCATTTATTTAGGTATGACGCTCGAAAGCATAGTCGCAGACGGTGTATCCACAACAACTTTGACAGCTGAGCTAACGGATATCACAGATAACCCCGCTCCTGAAGGCACAGTCGTGGAGTTCATTACCGACCACGGTAGCGTGGGTCCAGTCACGTACAAGGGTAGTGGTGTGTTCGCGGCGGTATTGACTTCACAGGCCTCCAGCGATGAGATGATAGTTGCCAGGGTGACGGCCACTGCCTTAGGCGTGCACGACTCCAAACCGGTTTACTTCACCCCGCCCGGCAGGCCTTACATTACAGGCTGTATCGGGGGGAATGTATATGGATCAGTCCCTGTTGACTTGTGGTATGGCTCGGCCATATTTGATGCTGTGGGAGAACATTTTTTGGCCGCCGGTCTGTATGAGGGAAACCCCGGAAGCACACCTGCATTTACTGCCAGTGGCATTTATTTCGATATATATCTGGATCCTGTGGCCGGGATGAACAGCCTGACTCTTATATCGTGTGATCCTGAATTTCTGCCGGCGGGGGATGCTTTAACTATTTTCTTCTGGGATGGATCAACGTGGAGGCCGGCATCCAACCAGACGTGGGCCAACGGATGTATGACGGTGGTCATAACAAATGCGACGTCTCCCAGTCTTTCCGACCTGTCCAGGCTGCCCTTTACTTTTGGTTTTGCCAGTCCACCCACCATCACTTCGGTCAATCCTGCCAGCGGCCTGTGGGGGCAGACGCTTCCGGTTATCATTACGGGCACCAATTTAGGCGAGGCCACGGCTGTCAGTTTTGGCGCAGGTGTAAAAGTTAACAGCTTTAATGTTAACAATGCCACACAGATAACAGCTGATATCATCATAGAGCCAGGCTCAGAGATAGGCGCCAGGGATGTTTCGGTGACCACGCTCGGAGGCACTGTCACAAAGACTGATGGGTTCATGGTGCTGCCGCTAATTCCGTCGACGGGCGGCGGATCTGGCTCCTCTTCCCCGGCAGGTGCGGCACCGCCGCCTGTATCCCTTCCCAGCCTCGCCATTCAGAGCGCGTCCCTATCGGCCAAAACAGTCACGCCGGGCACACCCGTCACCGTGACCGCAGATATCGCTAACAAAGGCGCGGTCAATGGCATCAAGAAGGTCACACTGTATGTAAACGGGCAGGTGGAATCGACGCAGGGTATAACGGTTAACAGTGGCGGCTCCACTAAATTGACCTTTAACGTGTCGCGCAGCGAACCGGGCGAATACAGCGTCTATGTGGACGGCGTGCCCGCCGGCAGCTTCAAGGTGGAACTGTTCAGGGAGTCTGACGGCATACTCATCTTCAGCGCCGGCCTGGTGGCACTGGCTTTTTTAATTGGAATGGTCATGCTCTGGCGCAGGCAAAAGCACACTGCTTAAACTAATATCACTAAGACTTTGATAAGGGGAGCTCCGGCAAACCGGAGCCCCCCTTTGTTTTATTTTGTTATGTTTTAAGTTTATTATTGTTCACAGTTTTCTCTAAGGCGGCCAACTCAGCCAGGATATCATCAAAGCTTGGGATAGTCCCGAAAAGCATTGGCTGCATATCCCGGTAATCCCTGCGCAGGTCGGCTACCCGCTCTGAGGGTGGCGATAATCTCAGGCTGCCCGGCCGGGCTTCTTCGTATTTGGCCCAGGCCGACCGGTAGAATTTCATTTTGAAATCCACCACATCCTGAAGTAAATCAAGCTTCGCCAGTGCCTTATCTCGAATTGGCGAGCGGCTAAGCCTGTACAAATCGTAATAGTGGCGTGAGTAGCGGGATGGAAGCCGGCCGGTGGGCGGACGGTGGGCGGACGGTGGGCGGACGGTGGGCTTCCTGATGCAGGATTGTGGCTTTTTCCCAGAAGGTGCGTTCGGCCGTGACCGTTGAGACAGTAGTTGACGGTTGTGAGAATAAGTGCGGAAACTTATCGGCGGCGTAAGGGCGGATATCTCTTTCTTCATTGGGTATCCATGCGGCCAGCGGCCCGATCTCAAGCTTAATTTGCGGCAGAATTGCCGATAGCGAGAAGGAATTCGGATACTGGATTAACACCTCCTGTCCTTTGGCTTCCACGCCGATATCATTTGCGGCAAGCTCTTTCAAGGATTGACTGAGGACGGGCACAAATTCACGCGTTAAAAATGCGGCGCATTTCTGGTTGGCTTCCACGTTAAATTCGTTCTGCCCGGTTGCGCTACGCTCCTGCCATGGTTCATCTGCAGAATAGCCAAGCAGGCGCCAATCCAGAACAAGGTCAATGTCCTCAGAAAAGCGTTCGATGGCATGGTACGCCTTTGAAAGACTGGTGCCGCCCTTGAAAACCACATTGTTTTTCCACGGACTGCCCTGGGAAAGGTAATCCAGTACCCAGCAAACCCAGAAATCCTTCTCGATGACTGCTTCATGCACCTGCATGGCCTGGGCGGCTGCCCTGAACAGTTCACCACGCTCCTGTGCTGAAAGTCTCGCAATGCTAAGCATGAATCACCATATCGTATTTCGCTATCTGCTTGATTGCATTGTAAACCCAGGTTGTGGCGTAGCGGGCCTCCCTGAGCGCAAGGTTAAGATCACGTTGGGTGAACTTCTTCCGCAAAGCAGTCAATGCCGCTGTGTCCATGCCGTTTTCCCCCAAGCCCTTGAGTGTCTGAACAAGAAGAGCAGTGCGCCGTGAAAGAATGGTAGTTTCCTTGTTGGTGCGGTGCTTAAAAACAAACGTGCCTCCTTGCCAGATATAGCGCTTCGAAGGCCCATCGCTGAAATACTGGTATTGAGCAGGGACCTGCGTTGACAGGCCCATCAGATTCAAGGCTGTATCGCCCGTGGGCAAGATAGTCCAGCCGTTAGCCCGTGCTATGGACTGCGCCATGGCGTCTGGATCCGGACCGGACGGGGCACTTAGCAGCGTGCTGAAAGATGGATAGTCATAGACACCCTGCATGAGGCGGCGGATGGTCCCCCGCCGCTTCAAGCGACTGATCGCCTGGCGCACAGCAGCGCTGTTAGAAATGTCCAGGAAGTCTTTGGGGATAAAGACCCACCCCCTGCCATGACCGTATATTCTCTGTAGTATTCTTTTAGTAGTATTGCCACCCGTTGACTGTACACTATTCATGTCACAAATAATATGTAATATTTGTGACAAAGTCAAGAGGGGGGGGTGCCTTGATAATTCTATTGGTGCCGCTCCATCCATTCCGTGACTGATAGCCTGCTGTCTCTCAAATACCGTGACCTGGTAGTTGCGGCTGCAGTGAATATGAAGGACCCGCCGGCGCGGAGCTACGCCTGGTAGCTCTTGGGCATTCCCAGCACCCTTTCGCCGATGTATGCCAGCGTCATCTGCTGAGTGACGGGCGCAAGCCTGATCAGGTTGACCTCGCGCCACCATCTCTCTACGTCGTATTCAACCGCGTAGCCGTAGCCGCCGAATATCTGCATGGCCCAGTAAACCGCCTTGATGGCATGCTCAACCACTATGGCCTTGGCCATATTGGCGGCCGCTCCCACCTCTGCCGAGGGCTTACCCGCGTCATAGGCTGTTGACGCTTGGAAGTTGAGCAGCCGCGCCGCCTCGAGGCATGAGAATGATTCAGCTATCGGGAACTGAAGCGATTGGTAGCTGCCGATGGGGGTGTTGTTGAAGACCTTGCGCTCGCGCGAGTATTCCACGGCCTTGGTTATGGCCAGGTTGGCTATGCCTATGCCGACCGCCGTGAAGCTCATGCGCTCGGGGTTGAGCGTATCCAGCACGTTGTGCCAGCCGCCGTCCAGCGGGGGCATGAGAGCGTCGGCCGGCAGTTTCAGGTCGCTGAATGTCACATCGCAGGAATGGGAATAGTTCACGCCGTGTTTTGCTATAGGGGATACCTCTATGGCCTTATTCGGCAGGTCTGCCAAAAAAAGGCTCAGCCCCGAGGTCTTGCTGCCGGTGCTTCCGCAGGGAGAAGTGCGGGCAATGATCAGCATGCCGTTGGCCCGGTCGGCACCGCTGATAAAGGTCTTGTTGCCGTTTATGACCCAGTGGTTGCCCTCTTTCCTGGCGGTGGTGCTGATATTAAGGGTATTGGTGCCCGCGTTTGGTTCGGTCAGGGCCATGCTGAACTCGATGTCGCCTTTGGCCAGGCCCGGCAGGTATTTTCTTTTCTGCTCCTCGGTGCCGTGTTTTAAAATGCTCAGGGCTCCGAACACCTCAGACAGCACCATGTACCAGGCGCCTGCCATGCCGCAGCCGTGCGCGGCCAGTTTCTCCATGGCTATGAAAAGCTCTGTCGAGCCGCCGCCTGAACCACCATATTCTTCTGGTATGACTATGCCGAGAAAGCCGGCAGAGCATATAGCCTTCCAGAATTCGCCGCCGAATTCGCCCTTCTCTTCTTTCTTACGCCAATACTCGGGGCCAAACTCGGCCGCTATCTCTTTGGCAGAGTTGGCTATCATACGCTGGTGTTCAGTAAGTTCGAAGTCCATTATTGCTCAGTCTCCCGCAGATTATTTGCCTATCAGCATGCCCGTTGGATCGATATCCTTGCGCAGTATCTCAAGGTCGCGGTCCGACGGTTCGGGGCTCACGGTGTATTTGCCGGGGATGATGATATCAAAACTTGAATTGTCGCGGACCTCTTCGACGCTCACGCCCGGGTGTAACGATAACAGCCTCATACCACGGGTCTTTTCATCGAAGTCATAGACTGCGAGCTGTGTTATCACCCTGAAGGGGCCTGTGCCGCTGGGCAGCCCCGCCTTTTCCCTTGCCCCGGGGCCGGTCAGGTAGCCGGGAGTTGTGAGAAAATCGACCTTGCTGACGAATGTGCGCTTGGATTGACCACCCACTATGATTACCGTCTTGTGGGCGAAGGACGCGATGTCATTGGCGCCGCCGCTGCCGGGAAGGCGCGTCTTTGGATGGTCATGGTCACCGATGCAGGTGGTATTTATATTTCCGTACATATCCACCTGGGCGCCACCCAGGAAGCCGTAATCGATGAAGCCCGCCTGGCAGGAAGACATCACGTCGTGCATGCTGGTGGCGGCTATTCCGCGGTAACAGGTGGTGGCCTGCCCTACCGAGATGGGAAGTTCGGGCAGTATAGGCCCGACCCCCCCCGCTTCAAATATGATGAGGAGGTTAGGGGCGTGCGTTTTTTGTGCCAGCATTCCGGCTATCATAGGAAGGCCTGTGCCGACAAAGACAGATTTGCCGTCCTCCAGCAGGTTTGAGCCTGTGAATGCCAGGAATTCACGCATGTTATATCTGGCAGTTTGATTATTGGCCATTTATCATTCATTCTCCCTTATAATCTGGAACATCGGACGCTGCTCTTACTTGCGCCAGGGGGTTACCAGGGGTACCCTCATGGCTTCACGCTTCTGAATGAAATGAATTTTTTTCAGCCCGCCACAGGCCTCCAGGTATTCGTCGAAATCTTTCACCCCGAAAATATATTTGTCCGAGTATTGCTGCACACCTTCATCGGTCTTTGACAACGACAGCCATTCAGCTATGTGCTCCTCGTCGAAAAAGTACTTGCCGTGCAGTTCGCAGGGGTGTGATCCATAGGGCTGCTCGACCACGCCGTCAACCACGTAAAAGGGTATCACCGTTCGCCAGGGTTCCCGGCGCATGAACTCGTTATCAACTATTTCCTCAGTCGTGATAATCAACTTGCGTGCACAGCGGGCCAGCTCAAAATCCTCAACCATGATGCCGTCGATCTGGCAATTGCCGTAGATATCGCAGCGGTGCACGTGTATGAAAGCTACGTCCGGGTAGGCTGCCGGTATGAGGTTTATGGGCTTGCCGCTGAAGGGGTCGGTTACCACCTTGCAGGAGCTGTACTTGCCGGTGTCCGTCCCGAGCAGGTTGCGGCTGGGGATGAATGGTATGCCCATCATGCCCGCCAGGAACCGCCACTGGTAGCCCGAGTTGCTGATCTCGGCGATGACCTTGCACCTGCCCGATTCCACCATGCGCCTGCTGGCCGGTGATAGCCCACGCACCTCATGGCCGAAGCTATAGGCGACCTCCACCCTGTCAACACAGCCGTTGCCCACCAGCAGGTCCAGGTCGTGGACCGCCGTCTTGCCGGCCATGATCAGGTTGCGCTTGCGCTGGCGTATGATCTCGTAGATGATGTTCATGGAAACACGGATGTGCCCGAAGCCGCCGCTGGCGATAAAGTCGCCGTCTTTGACAAACTTTGTCACCGCTTCGCTGGCCGTCATGGTCTTGTCCTTGAGTGCGCGTGACTTGTTGTGCAGGACGTACTCCCGGTTTTCATCGGGGTCATGCCATCCCACCAGTTGCCCTTTACCTTCTTGCAATACTTCCATTTGCTGCTCCTTCAGTCGATTTCAGATATCAATCAACTTGCCGGAAAGCTGGTAAATGCCCAGCCTACCGGCAAGTTATAGTGCACGGCCTGTTAAAAGGGAAATGAGGCTACTATTTTTTTGTAATGCCGAGGATCTTGCGCGCCTCGGCCGGGGTGGCTGGCTCCCTTCCCAGCATGGCGGCGATTTTGACGGCCATCTCCACCTGTTCATAGCTGCCCTTGGCCAGTTCACCGTCGGGCATCCTGGTGTTATCCTCCAGTCCTACCCGCATGTGCCCTCCCAGCAGGCATGATTGCATGATGGCGGGGACCTGCTCCGTGCCCACTGCGCAGGTGGTGAAGTTGGAGTCGGGCGGCAGTGCATGCATCAAAGTGACAAATGCGTCGGGCCTGAATTTCTGGCCGCCTGCCACGCCCCACACGAAGTTAAAGTTGTATGGCTTGCGGAAGATATCCTGTTTGCCTATCAGAATCCAGTTGTCGAGGCCGCCGATGTCATACAGCTCGGCTTCCGGCCTGCAACCCATCTCTTCCATGGCCTTGCCGAATTCCTGCAGCATGCCGAAGGAGTTAACGAATACGTTATCAAGCAGGATTTGCCCGGTTTTGCGGTCCAGCACGCTGAAATTCATGGTATTTGTGTTGAGAGAGGCGCTCTCGGGCTTGATGGCCTTGATCGACCGCATCCTTGCTTCCATATTGAGTTTAATCAGACCGTTTATCAGGTTTACACAGTCCGACTCGGGGAAGGGCCCGACCTGGCAGGGAAATCCCACCGAGGAAGTGACCTGGATGATAAGCTCGGGGGTGCGCTGTTTGATCGCGTCGTAAATTGCTGTTACCTTTTCCACATCCGATGTATGCAGGCCGCCCAATGCTTCGTCGCGGCCATGGATGTGTACCATGGTTGCGCCGGCCTTGAAGCATTTCTCCGCTTCATCGGCGTACTCTTTTGGCGAATACGGGGTCGCGGGGTTATTGGACTTGAAGGTCGCCGACCCTGCCAATGCCCCTGTGATGATAACTTTGTTTTCCATACAAGCCTCCTCTATTTTGTATTTGCCTTTTACATCCTCGACTATTTAACGGGCTGGAAGTACTCGATATCCAGGATATTGGCTTCACGCTTGTCCTTAAATACCGGCTCCAGCTTCATTCCCGCTTTGAGGGCTTTGGCATCTACGCCCCCTATGAAATGTGTCATGGCCGTGTCGGCGCCGTCCAATTTGATCACACCGATGGCGTAGGGCGGCTTGAGCGCCTGCACGGGTGAATCGTAATGCACTATGGTGAACGTTTCCAGGGTACCCCTGCCGCTCAGTTCAACCAGGTCTTCAACCTTGCTGAAGCACTTGGGACATACCGACCTGGGCGGGGAATTGACCATACCGCATTTGGGGCATTTAGCCGCCGTGATCACCTTGCTGTCCCTGATCTTGATGAAGAACTTGCTGGCTAAGGACCCCACGGAATACTTGTAAGGCATGATGACGAAGCCTTCAAAGATGACGGGCTCTTTCTTTACTGCTTCCATAGTTATTTCCTTCCTATCTCTTCTTTAATTACTCGGTGATGGTCTTGAAGTGGATGATGTCGTAGATGTTGCCCTTGCGCTCCGCCTTGGGCTTGAGCACTGCTTCCACCCTCATCAGGGGCTTGATCTTTTCCGGGTCCGTTTCCTCGAGTTGGTGCTGCAGTATTACCTGTGCACCGTCCAGCAGCACGATGCCCACCGCGAAGGGTATCTTGAGCATCTCGCCGGTCGTCGGCAGCAGGAAAGACTGCTCCGCCATGAAGAAGGTGACTACATAGCCCTTTGGGCCGACCGGGATCCATTCGGGCCTCTCCGTGCATTTGGTGTGGTCTCTCGTGCAGACCGACTTGGGAAGGCAGAAATGACGCCCGCAGGTCGGGCACTTGTTGGCGTAGATGACCCCGTTTTCCTTCAGCTCACGGAAGAACTCGCCCATGTATTCGCCGGTGCGCCACTTGTAGGGGGCCTTCAGCGTCATATTCAGGTAAATTAACTCTTCTTGCGTCTTCTGTTTCATATCTATAATCCCTCCACTTAATCCGTTGTCTTGCTCAGCAGTATCAGGTCGGACCAGTATGATCCGCCGAAGCCGCTGGCGAGGGCCTGTTTGACTTCCCTTGTCACCTGGTGCTCCCCGGCAGTGCCCCTGACCTGCATGGCCGCCTCGGCCACCCTCAGTATCGCCGAGTCGCCGATGGAGTTGGTGCAGAGCACGCCGCCGGACGGGCTGACCGGGTATTCTCCCTCGAGCTTGAGCGCGCCCTTCTCAATAAGTTTCCATCCCTCGCTTGGTTCACAGATAAGGAAGTCTTCCAGCCACATGGGGATGGCGAAGGCCATGGGGTCGTACATCTCGAAAACCTGTGTTTCCACCATGGGCTTGGTGATGTGGTTGCGCTTGAACAGCTTGGCGCCGGCCTCCATATGAGAAGTCCAGCGCTTTTCACCGATGCCGAATTGTGCGCCGCCGTACTCTACGTGTACTGTCACGTGGTCCTTCATCCAGACCGGGTTCTTGCATATCTTCTTTGCCTTGCTCTCGCTGGCAAGTATCAGTGCGGTGGCGCCCAGGCTGGTGGGGCAGCACATCAGAAGGTTAAGCGGGTACATCACCATCCTTGCGTTCATAACGTCTTCAACGCTATATATCTCACGCATATGCGCGTTGGGGTTCCTGGCGGCGTTCTTAGACGCGTCAGCCCTGACCATGGCCGCGTGTTCCAGCTTGCAGCCGCTCCTCTGCATGTAGGCTACCGAGACTGTCGCCAGTCCTCCTATGGCGCCCACCAGGAACGGGCGGTCCACCGCCGGGTCGGTGATCGTGGAGATGGCCGGCGTCACCAGGCCTTCATCGTGCTTTTCCCAGCCGATCACCATTACGAGGTCGAACAGGCCTGAGGCCACGTGGTACCAACCCTGTATGACCATCATGGTGCCGACCGTGCCGCCGGTGTTCATCTTGAAGCCCGGTTTGCCCGCCGCGCCGCTGTAGAGGTTGAGCATGGCGTCGTTGAGGTGGTGACCCTCGAACAGGTCCATGTTGCCCGACATGACCGACTCCATATCGTTTATATTGAGGTCGGCGTCTGCCAGCGCCTTGGTCACGGCGTCGTAAATAAGCTCGCCGTCATTTACATAGGGCCTTCGGCCGCTGTGCGTGGTCTGGCCGATTCCGACTATTGCAACCCTGTTTGACATTCTATTTACCTCCCTTTTCGAGAACGAGTACGCAGTGCATCTGGCCGGCCAGGCCGCCGCACCCGTGGGCAATGGCGCGTTTGGCGCCCTGCACCTGGTGCTCTCCTGCCTTGCCCTGCAGTTGCCAGACCGCCTCCGCCACCCTGGTCATGCCCGCTACCGTAACCGGTATGCCCGCGAGCAGTCCGCCGGACGGGTTGACCGGGATCTCGCCCTTCAGTTGTGTCTTGCCGCTATCAATCAGCTTTCCGCCCTCTCCCCGTCCACACAGGCACAGTCCCTCAGTCCACAGCAGTTCTTGGGATGCGTAGTATTCGGAAAGCTCCACCACGTCTATGTCCTTGAGCGGGTTGCCGATCCCTGCCATTTTATAGGCTTTTTTCGCTGCCTTGATCAGGGCGTCGCACTCCACGAGGTCGCGGTCGCCCGGGTTGTGGGCTTCGTAGAAGTTGCCTGCCCCGGTGATCCACACGGGGTTGGGGGTCAGCTTCCTGGCGACCTCTTCGTTGGCCAGTATCATGGCACAGGCGCCGTCCGATACCGGCTTCTTCATCAGTTCCGTGATGGGCTCAGCCAGCATCTTCGACTTGAGCACCTGCTCAACCGTGAGCGCCATGGCCTCCTGCGCCAATGGGTTCTTGAGCGCGTTGCCCTTGTTCTTCACAACCACTTTGGCGAATTGCTCGGGCGTCAGCTTGTACTTGTCCATGTAGCGCCTGGCCTGCATGGCCGCGCCCACGGTGTAGTCGAGCCCCAGCATGCGGTGGAAGATGTGGTCGATAGACCAGTTCTCGATCATTGTACCGTCCGTAATCGATTCCTCGCAGTGGCTCACAACGAGCACCAGCTTGTTGTCCCCGGATAGGATGTGCATGGCCCCGTACAGTACCGCGTAGGCACCATCGGCCGCCACCTTGGACTCGTCCTTGAGGTGGGAGCAGGTGGCGTCGGGTATGGGCATGGAGGATATCGTCCTCCCATCCCAGTGGTCCTGGGAATTGCTGATCACGGCCTCGACATCGTCCTTGAGGTTGATGCCTGCGGCCTCTACGACCTTGTCCGTGACCTCCACCACGAGGTCCATCAGGTGTTGGTAGGGTTTGGCGGCTTCGAACTTTGTCATGGAGGCCGCCACTATTCCAACTCTGCCTGCCATTGTTGTATGCCTCCTTTAATATTTAGATTCTATAAAATCGAGTGCCGTTATTTTGGTTTAGAACTGCCTTTCCCGCATTCCGCCTACGGCCTGTACACCAGCCTCTCATGTATCGTCTCTCCGCTGATCCTGTCGGCCTTGCCGTCAACCGTTATCTGTCCCTCGTAGTTGGCCAGGAACCTCCAGTTGAACATATCGTATTCATTGACCCTGGGCAATGCCGAATGTTCAACTATCTGCTTTGTGTCCAGCCGGCAATCCAGCGTGACATCCTGCCCCTTGTATTTCAGTGTGATAATCTTTGCGTATTTATGCCCGGTGGCCGGGTCCACCTCCTCTTTCTCCACGGCGAAATCGTATTTTGTGGTAGAAAGGATTGTGCCTTCCTTATCCGCAATGAACAGGTAAGGTTCCTGCACATCTTTCATGGTGGTGGTGCAGGAAAAAATCATGGTGTATTTGGTGTCGTTAAGCCTGCCCCAGTACCATCCCTTGAACAGGTCGTAGAGGTCGATATCGCCCCAGTTGTGGTCGTGGTACCCATCGCCCGAGACCTTGATCTCTTCCCCCTTGATAAACAGGCTGCCCTCGACTTTGGCGCGGGGACAGGGGATGACCCATCCGGCCCACCCGCGTTCCAGCTTGCCGCCCGGGAAGCCGCCGTCCGCTGCGCTCTTCCAGCCCGGCAATACACCCTTATAGGTAAGCTCGCAGCCCACATTGCGCGCATGCATGGACATCCTGTACAGGCCGTCTTCCTGCCGCAAATAGCTTGACCCCATCTTGACGTCGCAGCGGTCACGGCTGGCTGAACAATCCTTCAGGTCAATGGCTTCCAATCCCACCCACCTCTTGCCTGCCGGTGTATATATGAAAACCTGTATGCTCGGTATATGCGGCTTTAAGAACTCGTTGCGCCAGTGCCAGGTCAGTACGCAGGAATACCCGTTATCGAAGCGGGCATCCATGTACCACCATTCGTAGTATTCAGGGTTATCAAACGGGTGTAAGCCGTCGTCGCTGTCCGTGTAGGTCGATACCGGCCTATGCATATTTAACCAACCTTTAATATGTTACGCGTACAGGGCTTAACCTTTTGGCTTTTTGGCCACCGCCACTTTGGTTACCAGTACGGCCACATCTTCGTCGCGCTGGTTCTTGATATGCCACTGGTTTGCGACCACACCGAGTTCGCCTTTGTCCTGTATCTCGATCACCTCGGTTACCAGGTGAATGGTGTCGCCCAGCTTAGTGGGGCCTGTGAATCTCACCTTGTCCATGCCGTAAAAAGCTATGACCGCGATGTCGTAGGGGGTGACGAACCCTGATGCTATGGATAGCACCAGGAAGCCGTGCGCAATGCGCCCGCCGAAGATGGTCTTCTTAGCCAGTTCCTCGTTTACATGTATGCCGTACCAGTCCCCGCTCAGGGCTGCGAACATGGTTACATCAGCCTCGGTAACAGTGCGGCCCCGCGTGACAATTTTCTGCCCGACCTTGAAATCCTCAAAATATAGCATGGCTCACCTTCTCCCTCAGCAATTTCCGCCTATTTTATAACAATTATGCAATCATGTAAACATCATATTCAGCGGAAATGCAATAAATTGTTTGTACGTAATCCGTACTTGGTAAAATATATTGATTAACCGATTAGTTAATATTGATTACAAATTTTTCTTCTGGTAAAATGTCGGGCAGCCCGGCAAGTTGATGTCCCGGCCGGTGCAGGGGCAGGGTTATGTCGGCTACGTGAAGATTAGGAGGATAATGCCATGGACTTCAGGTTCAGTGCTGACGAGGAAGCTTTCCGCGGGGAAGTCAAGGAATATTTAAAAACTGCCATACCCCAGCGCTGGCGGGAACTGCCCACCGGATTCTGGCAGGAGACGGAGGAGTCGTGGAAAATATCGCGCCAGTTTCAGAAAAACCTCGGTTCCAGGGGATGGTTGGCGCCGGCTTACCCCGTTGAATTGGGTGGTGCCGGGCTGGGACATATTAAACGCCTAATACTGGCTGAGGAACTCACCTACCATGACGCCCCGGTCAGCATCGAGACCGAGATCACGGTCAACTGGGTGGGCATGGCCCTGCAGCATTTCGGCAGCGAGCAGCAGAAGAAGGATTTCATCCCGCGCATAGCCAGGGGCGATATAATATTCTGCCTCGGATACAGCGAGCCCAACGCGGGTTCCGACCTGGCGTCATTGCAGACACGCGCTACGGAGAAGGGTGACAATTATATAATCAACGGCCAGAAGATATGGTGCAGTTACGCGCACTATGCCGACTACTGCTGGCTGGGGGCTATCACCGACCCCGAGGCTCCCAAGCACCGCAATATGAGCATGTTCGTGGTTGATATGAAGAAGCCGGGCATCACTGTACGGCCGCTCATCAACGTTATCGGCTGCCACTCTTTCAACGAGGTCTTTTTCGATGATGTGCCCACGCCTAAAGAGAGCCTTATAGGCGTGAAAGAGAACGGCTGGTTCCAATTGGCCATGGCGCTGGACTTCGAGCGCTCGGGCGTTCAGACAGCCGCCGCCAACAGGCTGATACTCGACCACATGATCAAGTATGCTAGGAACAACAGGAGAAACGGCAAGCTGATATCTGAGGATCCCATCATGCGCAACCTGATGGCTGAGATGGCCATCGAGATAGAGGTGGCGCGCATGCTGTGTTACCGCATAGCCTGGATCTACAGCAAGGGCGGGCACTCCAACTACGAGTCCTCAGAGGCCATGATATTTGGCAGCGAACTGCTGCGCAGGATATCAGATGCCGGTATGAGGGTACTGGGCCAGTACGGCCAGCTTGAATTCGGATCACACAGGGCGATCGGCACGGCGGAGATGTGCAGGAGCTACCTGGCGGCGCTGTCAATCGGCGACGGCGGCGGCACCAACGAGATCCAGCGTAATATCATAGCCATGCGCGGGCTCGGCCTGCCGCGAAAGTAGCGGTGTTACAAATATACAGAAGGTGTGCTCAGGAATATGGATTTTCGCCTAAGTGAAGCTGAAAACAAGTTCAGGAAAGAAGTAGAGAAGTTCATCCTTGATGAGATGCCTGCGGGCTATGCAGAGAGGGATCTTTACTGGCCCGGAGGCTACGGCGCCATCGCTGAATTTGAGGTCCGTGATCCGGAAGTGGAGAAATTCCGCCGCAAGATGGGCGAGCGGGGATGGCTCACCATGGCCTGGCCAAAGGAATACGGGGGAGGCGGGCGCTCGTTTGTGGAGCAGGCCATATTTTTTGATAGCGTCAGCTATTATGGCGCCCCCGGCATGGATATCTCCACACTTATAGCCGGTCCTACAATTTTACGCTTCGGCAGCGAACAGTTGAAACAGGAGTGGATACCAAGGATAGTCAGGGGAGACCTTAAATTCTGGCTGGCCTACAGTGAGCCCAACGCGGGCTCGGACCTGGCAGCCATCCAGGCGAGGGCCGTCGAAGACGGCGATTTCCTGGTGGTCAACGGGCAGAAGATATGGAGCAGCGGGGCGCATGTATCGGATTGCGCCTGGATGGTGGCGAGGACCGATATGGATGCCCAGCCGTATAAAGGCACGGCTTTATTTATCGTTGACAACAAGACACCGGGCATCACTATCAGGCCTATTATCAATATCGATGGATTCCACTCGTTTAACGAGGTGTTCTTCGATAATGTCAGGGTGCCCAAGAGCAACGTGGTGGGCGATATGAACATGGGCTTCTATTACCTCATGGTGGCCCTTGATTTCGAGAGGCTGGTTATATCCATGGGAGGTTTCCGCAGGCGTTTCGAGGATCTGGTTGAATATGCCAAGCACACCAGTCGGGGCGGCAGGCTGTTGAGCCAGGATGGACGCGTAAGGGCCAGGCTGGCTGAACTCGCCATACAGATCGAGATCGCCTATGTGCTGTATTACAGGACGGCCTGGATGATGGACAACAACCTGTTTCCCAATATTGAGGCCTCGGAGATCAAGCTGGTGACCACCATCCTGAGCAGGAAGCTGGCCGATGCGGGTGTGGAAATCATGGGGCCGTACGGGCAACTCTGGAATGGCTCGCCGCATGCTCCCCTGAGGGGCAGGTTCCCGCTGGGGTACCTCGACTCCCTGTCGGCCGTAATCGGCGCCGGCACCTCTGAAATACAGAGGAATATTTTGGCCCAGCGCGGGCTCGGACTCAAGCGTAAATAATCAAATGATTTTTGGATAAATATTAAAACCGGGAGGGACAAAATGGATCTGGGATTGAATGAAGAACAGGAAATGTTAAAAAAATCTGCGCGCGAATTTTTGGTCAAGGAATGTCCCAAAAAGCTTGTGCGGGAGCTTGATGAAGGCGATACCGGCCTGTCTAAGAAACTATGGAAGAAGATGGCGGACCTGGGATGGATGGGTTTGCCCTTCCCGGAGAAATACGGCGGAAACGGCGGCAGCCTGCTTGACCTGACCGTCCTGCTTGACGAAATGGGCTACAACATCGTGCCCGGACCCTTCTTTTCCACGGTTGTATTAGCCGGTTTTACCCTGCTGGCGGCGGGCAGTGAAAAGCAAAAAGAGGATTACCTGGGCAAGATATGTTCCGGTGACATGATCATGACGCTGGCGCTGACCGGCATTGAGGGGACCTATTCGGCGGCCTCCCTGGATACGGAAGCCAAAGCATCGGGCGGCAACTATATTTTGAATGGTACAAAGATGTTTGTGCCGGATGCCAATGTGGCCGGCTTCATATTGGTTGTCGCGCGTACCGAAAAGAGTTCCAAGCCGGAGCACGGTGTAAGCATCTTCATAGTCGATGCAAAAAGTGCCGGCCTCATAGTCACGCCGCTGAAAACACTGGGACGGGACAAGCTGTGCGAGGTGGCGTTTAAGGACGTTAAAGTGCCGGCCGGTAATCTGGTAGGCGAACTGAATGGCGGTTGGGCGGTCATCCAGTCCATTCTGCGAAAGGCCACTGTTTCCAAGTGTGCGGAGATGGTGGGGGGCGCCCAGGCATCATTAGATATGGCGGTCAGCTATGCCAAGGAGAGGGTACAGTTCAACCGTCCCATAGGTGCCTTCCAGGCTATCCAGCACTACTGCGCCAATATGGTGACAGACGTTGATGGCTCGCGCTTTATAACATACAAAGCGGCCTGGACCGAGAGCGAAGGACTGCCCGCCGAGATGGAGGTCTCCATGGCCAAAGCATGGACCAGCGAGGCGTTCAAACGGGTGGCCGTGCTGGCGCACCAGATATTCGGCGCCATCGGCTTCACCATGGACCACGACATGCACCTGTACTTCCGCAGGGCCAAGGCCGCTGAAATAGCCTATGGCGACGCCGACTTACACAGGGAGAAAGTGGCCGTGCAGATGGGACTTTAATACCCGCACAGGGATTACTGCATTGTCGGAAAATATAAAGCGGCCTGCGCTGGACTACATCTTTCACCCCCGATCGACAGCGGTAGTGGGCGTTATCCCCGAGGCGCTTTCCAGGTTCAAGTTAGGCAACCAGTTTGTAAGTATCCTGATTGAACACGGGTATAAGGATCCGCTGTACGCCGTAGGGTCGGGTGAGGGTGAGGTTTGCGGCCTCAGGATATACCAGAACATCAATGATATCCCGGGTACGGTGGACTATGTAATCACCGCCATTCCCAATCAATTTGTGCCGCAACTCGTAGAAGATTGCGGACGAAAGGGCGTTAAGGTGATGCACCTGTTCGTCTCCGGGTTCGGTGAGATCGAGGACAAGGCGGGGCTGGTGCTGCAGGCGGAGATACTGCGCAGTGCCCGCAAGTACGGCATCCGCATCATTGGGCCGAACTGCATGGGGATCTACTGTCCTGAATCCAACCTGGCCTTCGGCTCAGGTTTTTCAAAGGTATCCGGCAGGGTTGGATACCTTGCCCAGAGCGGTGGCCAGTGCATACTTGGCATCAAGGAGGCAAACCGGCGCGGCATCGATTTCAGCAAGGTAGTCAGCTACGGCAACGCGTCCGACATCAACGAGTGCGACCTCATCGAGTATTTCACTCAAGACCCCGGCACCAACATAATTACCGCTTATATTGAGGGCACCAACCACGGGCCCCGGCTGTTCAAGGCTTTGAAGGAGGCGGCCGCCAGCAAGCCGGTCATCGTCTTTAAATGCGCCGACACGGGTGGGGGTTCCCAGGCCGCGGTATCTCACACCAGTGCAATAGCCGGATCCAGCCTGACCTGGGATGCCCTGCTGCGCCAGGCAGGCGCCATACGGGTTTACAGCGTCCAGGAGATGTTCGACGTCGTCACCGTGCTGCAGCGCTGCCCGCAAATCACGGGATTGAGGACACTGGTTGTGGGGCATGGGGGTGGTTCATGCGTTCAGGCTTCCGATGATTGCTGCCGCGCCGGCCTTTCCATGCCCATCCTGCCGCCTGTCTTGAGGCAGGCGCTGATGAAGGTTTACAGGACGGATGCAGGCAATATCTTCAAAAATCCTCTTGACATAAATCCGTACTGGGGCATGGATAAAGCTAAGGAGGCTCTCAGTGCTGTGGCTGGTTGGGATGGGATTGACCTGGTATTGCTCCACTCCACACCTGAGCAGGACCCCTTTGTGCCGCGTGATTTCCAGTATAAGATTCACACCGAGACGCTCATCGAGTGGGCCAAATTGTCACCTAAACCCGTGGTGCTGGCCATAACTACCAATACTGCGCCCGGTGATGACGGCCTGCCTGAGAAATCGTTCGACCTGGCACAGAAGGCGGGGTTCGCCGTTTTTCCTTCGGTCGGTCGCGCTTCCACAGCCCTCTTCCGCGTTTACAACTACTACCGGCTCCGCAGGCCCGGTAAGCGAAAACACGTTTAGCCTGGCTAATTCCCTGACGGTCACATTCACATAAACCTGCACAGCCATTCATCATAAATTCACAATCCCGCTATACAACTGCTTTGTAAGTTGAAAACTGGAACGGTAATTAAATTAAGACTATATCCTCTGATGTATAACTATCCTCCTGCTAAAGGGACGAAGCCTCGACCTCTTCGTCCCTTTTTGTTGTCTATGATAAAATCGGTCAAAGGGATTATCTGAAAATGGCGCGCAGAAAGATACTGGTAGTGGACGACGAGCCCAAGGTCTGCGATCTCGTCAGGGCCTATCTTGAGAAGGACGGCTTTGAGGTCATACTGTCGGGAAACGGCAAGGACGCGGTGGAAAAGGCCCGCCTGCTGAAGCCCGACCTGATAGTGCTTGACCTTAACCTGCCGGGCATGGACGGCGTAGAGGTTTTCCGCACGGTCAGGGCTATCTCGGACATACCTATTATTATGCTTACTGCGCGTGATGACGAAGTGGACAAGATAGTGGGGCTGCAGATCGGCGCTGACGATTACGTAACCAAGCCCTTCAGCCCGCGTGAACTCGCTGCGAGGGTGGCTGCGGTGCTCCGCAGGTACGCTGACGGGTCCCGCACCGCCAGCAGGCTTATCAGCGGGGATTTACTGGTGGATTTCGACCGGCACGAGGTCAAATACAAAAACGAGACGGTCAACATGACCGCCGCCGAGTTTAAACTTATTTCAGTCATGGCCAAAAATCCTGGCCGTGTATTCACACGCCTGCAGTTGATGGATGCGGCCTTCGGCGAAACCTACGAAGGATACGACAGGACCATTGATGCCCATATCAAGAACATGCGCCAGAAGCTGACTAAAATAGGCGGTGACGCCGATAATCCCGTAATAACCGTGAGAGGGGTCGGTTACAAGCTGGAGCAACCTCATGAATAACCTGTCCGTCAAGCTCAGCCTTCTTTTTGCGGGCCTGGCTTTGCTCAGCATCGGGGCATTGGCCGTGTGGGTGAACCAGACGGTGAATACCAATTTTACCAACTATTGCGAGTTGCATGACGCCACCTGCCTGTGCGAGCAAACCGATACGGGTATGATAGGATTGGGCCAGGCTGAGCAGGCCTTCCTGCAGGATTCGCAGAGTTCCCTGGGCATCGCGGCTATTGTGGCAATCGCTGTGGCCGTTGCGCTTGGTATCATAGTCAGTATCCTCGTTACCCGCCCCATGCGGGACCTGGCGGTGTCGGCCCGCAGGATAGCCTCCGGTGACCTTGCCCAGCGTGTAAAGCACAGGAGCGACGACGAGGTGGGAGAGGTATCCGCCGCCTTCAACACCATGGCCGAGCAGCTTGAGATGAAAGAAAAGAGCCGCAAGCAACTGCTGGCGGATGTAGCCCATGAACTGCGCAACCCTCTCAGCATAGTCCAGGGCAACCTTGAAGCCTGGCTTGATGGCGTCATCACCCCCACGCCGGAGCAGATTGCCCCGGTTTATGATGAAACTGTGCTGCTCAACCGGTTGATCACCGACCTTCGCGAGCTCTCGCTGGCCGAGGCGGGACAGTTAAAACTTCACCTCGAGCAAACAGACCTGGCCGGCCTGATTAATGCCGAGGTCACCGTCTTCCAGGCACGCTGCCAGGAAAAGGACGTTTTATTGAATGCCGACCTGGCCAAAGACCTGCCCCGTATCAATATCGATAGCGGCCGTATCAGGCAGGTGCTGCACAACCTGCTGGAGAACGCGCTGCGCTTCAGCATGGCCGGCGGCAGTATCAGGGTCAGTGCTGCAATAACGGAGGATAACAGCATGTTAGTTTCCGTGTCCGATACAGGCAGCGGCATTGATCCTGGTGACATAGACAAAGTGTTCGACCATTTTTACAAGGCTGACAAGGCGCGGCAGCGCAGTCACGGCGGGGCGGGAATAGGCCTGGCCCTGGTCCGCAAGTATGTCGAGTTACACGGCGGCAGGGTTTGGGCGGAGAGCGAATCAGGTAAGGGCAGCACCTTCAGTTTTACCCTGCCGGCGGCCTGACGAAAAATTCTGTCCTCGTGGCGTTTAATAAAACAGGGGGCCGTTGCCGGTCCCCTGTCTCAAATAAGGAGGTTGGTATTGTGAGGATTGACCCTATTAATAACGCGAATGCCGGCCGTACAGTGCGCCTACCGCCCATTTCTGCCATTGAGTGAGCAGGTCTCCCGGTTCAATCATTGATGTATGATGCCCCGATGAGATCATGACCTGTTTCGGCTCACTGGCCATGGCATAAGAATAAAGAAAACGGTTATACGGAGACGTCAGGTCGTCTAAGCAAAAGACGAAGAGCTTTGCGCAGTCTTCCAGGTCGGCCAGCGCCTCTGAAGGTTTCATCCTGACCCAGAATTCCAGGAATCTCCTCCAGTCCACACGTATCCTGATGTTGTAGAGCAAGTTGAAACTTTGAAATATTGACCTGGCTATCAGTCGTAGCAGCGGATGGACGAAATGGTCGGGATTCCTGATTATTTTGCCCTTGAGTTCACCGGGGCAGGCCAGGGCCACGAGTACCTTTGCCCCTTTGATCTTGCCTGCTGCCATGATGGCTGAGAAAGCGCCCATGCTGTGACCTATCAACCCCATTCTCTTGCGGTTGACCTCCGGCTGGCTATGCAGGAAATGCCAGGCGTCCAAAACATCATTCACAATATTGCCGTCCAGCGTACCCCCGCTGGAGCCGTGCCCGCGGAAATCAAAGGTCAGGGCAATTACGCCCTCGGAGGCCAGTGCCTTTGCGCTGTTTTCGAAGGCCACGCTGTCACCGCCGTAGCCGTGGCACATGACTGCGCCGGGAAGGGGGCCGTATTCCTTTGCCCCTGAAGGCATGAAGAGGGTCCCATTAAGTTTCACACCTTTAGTGCCGAACGTTACGGGCCTCTCCGATACTGTGTATTTTACCGGTTCCTGTGTCTCTGTTTTTGTATCAATCACGTATAAAGCCCCCTGTTATACGTAAAGTATATGCGCCGGGTAAGTGCATGCCATCGGAGTTAGGGACGATTTTTGCGGGACTTAAAATGCCGATGGACCGTCTTAATATACTATGAAGCGGTCATACTTTTGGTTGATGGCAGCCCGGCGGATTGCACTGTGAATAGCAAGGGCCGCCGTTTTAATAAACGGCGGCCCTTGCGTGACCGAGCGATAATTCAGGTCAAATCCATTTAAGGATGCCCATGAAAAGGATGATCAGGATAGCATCGAACGCGGCCAGCGAGCCGACGGTTATCAATTTACTCTTAATAGTTTTCATATCGAACACCCAGAAGCATACAAGGAAGAAGGGCATGTACCCGATCAGCCAGATGAGCCAGGGCGCGCCTAAACTCCACCACTTGAATTCCCAGGTCAGCGCACCGACCCAGTTGAGCAGGCATTCAATGCCCACTGCCAGTATTGAACCTACGACGGCATATACGAGCCTATTGGGGATGCCCAGCACTTTCATATTTTTGTCTTTGGGGAGCATCTTGCACATGACGATGCCCATGATGGCGAACATGAAGCATATCTCGATGTTAAGCCCTATGAGGATTACCAGCGAACTGCCGTTGCCGGGTGTGCCCCAGACCGGGGCGAAGCCGGTGAAGTGGAACACCAGGCCGTTCCATATCTCGTTGAACCAGTCCATCAGCCAGAAGGCCAGCCCGGCCAGCACCATGCTCCAGTTTCCGCGCTCAACCTCGTTGGCATAGATGTACATTACGATGAGCAGCATGGGGATGACATACCACTGGAAGTGACTGCCGTCACGCAGCAGGGACAAAGCTGTTTGCGCCGATTCTGCCATAATGCGCCTCCTCTATCGTATTTGTATAGTTCCTGTTTTAAATATCAGTCAGAGAAACCCAGGCGTTTCCTCATGTCGATCATGAGTTGCTCGAAGTCGGGGGCTGCCGCGGACTGGCTCCTGGCAGCCGTCACCTTTGCCATGGTTTTCTGCACCGCCAGCGCCCTGGGGTTGATGCCCCGCTGCTTGGCTTCGGCGAGGATGCCTGAAGAAAGCGGTCCGAGGAAGTCGCGCAGCACCCTGAAAACGTCATCCGAGGTTCCGCCCAGGACATCCACCACGCCCAGGATAACCCCTCCCGCGTTGGAGATGAAATCCGGCACCGCCAGTATGCCCCTCTTGAAGAGGATGGCCTCGGCCTCGTCCGTCATCGGTATATTAGCGATGCTGGAGATAACTTTGGCCCTGACTTTGCCGGCGTTCTTTTTGTTTATAACGTATGGCCGTGCGCCGGGTATTAGGATATCCACCGGCAGGCTGTAAAGCTCATGGCTCCTGATGCGCTTGGCCTTCTTATATTCGGTCACGGCCTTGTCGCCCGCCGTCTTGCGCGCCTCCAGCAGTGCTTTTACATCGAGGCCGTTTTTGTTATAGATGGCGCCGTCAATGGTCGAGATGGCCACCACGGTGGCGCCGGACTCGCTGATATATCTGGCCACGCCTCCCCCCACTTTGCCGAAGCCCTCAATGGCCACCCTGGCGTTCTTGATGTTGACCCCGGCCGCCTGGCAGGCCGCCAGGGCAGCTACGACTACACCGTAGCCCGTAGCATGGTCTTCCAGCGGCTCGCCGTCCACCATCTGGGTTGAAAGTCCGGTGAACTTCTTTGGCACCCCCGCACCTTCGTAGAAAGTTGCAACGTCCTCATTGTCTGTGCCCATATCCGCAGCCAGCGTGATTCCCGCTCCCAGCAGCGGTTTCACCGCCCTGCCGAAGGAAAGCATCAGTTCCCTGCGCTGCGGCCCGTGTATGCCGGGTTCGGCCCAGATGCCCGCCTTGGCGCCTCCAATGGGGAAGTCCAGTATGGCGAACTTGTGGGTCATGGCGCGTGCAAGCTGAAATATCTCCTCGGTGGTTATATCGGGCAGCATGCGCGTGCCCCCCGCCGCACCGGCTAAGGAGACCGTATCGACCACCACCACCCCCTTCAGTTCAGTTGCAGGGTCATAAACATGCAGAACTTTCTCGGGCCCGAGTTGATCGATCGTTGTAACCCAAGCTGGCATATTAGCCACCTCCTTTTCACAGTCTGGCCATTTTTACCACAAACTATATGGGATTGCAACAGACTACCGGGGTTGATTACAACGTAAAACCGTTTAACTGATAGCCTTGAGAGCCTTCTTGGCCCTGATGGGAATATCAAGCGTAAAGGTGAGGTCTTCCAGGGAGGTGATAACCGGCTTGAGTGCGTCCCTGTACTGGCTGGTGACGAGGTCATGGAAGACGTGATGCGCCCCCTCCCGAAGTTCCTCAGATCCGGGGTAGTCGATCATGGCCTGCAGAAGCGGCTTGACCGATTTATCCCCTATGCCGATCAGCGCCTCCGCGGCTAACCAGCGCACGTCAAACAGCTTGTCCCGCAGTGCCGCCACCAGCGCGTCTATGGATTTGGGGTCCCTGATCTGCCCCAGCGCCTTGGCCGATTCCCATCTCACGGTCTGGTTGCGGTCCTTCAGCGCGCTTATCAGCGACGCGACTGCCGGTTTACCTGTTTCCACCAGGGCGGCCCTGGCCTTGCTCCTCTTTACGCCGTCCTTGCTGGCAAGAAGGCTCACGAGAGAACTGACATCGCCTTTCTTTGGGGAATCATCCTGGCTGGTTGACTTTGCAGGTTTATCTTTAGCCATATCACGCTCCTGATTTTATATTTTCAGTCCCGGGGCAGCCTGTATTTACCAGCTAATGAGTATAGTCTATGCCGTTATTATCGTGTCAAGTGTTTGCCCGTATTTTTGAAGCAGTAGTTTTGGGCCTGCGCTGGCAGCGCGGGCAGAGGTATGTGCCCCTCTGGCCGACCACGATGCGGGTTACCGTTGTAGAGCAGCGCGGGCACGGCCGGCCTCCGCGGTGCGCCACGGCAAATTCCTCTTGCGCCCGCCCTTCTGTCCCATCGGGGCAGCGGTAATTGCGGATGCTCGCGCCCTTGTTTTCCACGGCCCTTTTCAGCACCGACCTGATAGAGCCGTGCAGGGCAGCAATTTCCCGCCGGTTGAGCGAGTCGGACGCCCTCAGCGGGTGTATCTTAGCATCGAAAAGCGCCTCGTCGGCGTACATGTTGCCTATGCCGGCGATGCGTTCCTGGTTGAGCAGCGCCGATTTGACGGGCGTTGGGTGGGACCCCAGGTATTCAGCCAGTGCCGCACGTGTGAATTTGCTACCCAGTGGCTCGATGCCGAGTTTGCCAACTATCTCCTCGGGGTCTTTCGCCAGGTTGAAGGTGCCAAACCTTCTTACATCGGTGTAAACCAGGCGTGAACCGCCGTCAAGCATGAACTCCAGGCGTGAGAAAGGTTCGGGAGCGGCGGGGTTCCACAGCAGGGCGCCGGTCATGCGCAGGTGGACCATCAGGTTTTCTCCATCTGAAAGGCCGAATATGATGTATTTGCCGCGCCGCGACAGCCCCTCTATGCTCCGCCCGGTCAGCCTTTCACAGAACTCTTCCGGTGTTACCTTTTGTAGCGGCCTTGTGTCCCTGATGATGATGCTACATATGGTACGTCCCACGACGCGGGGCCTCAGGCCATTGACGATGGTCTCGACTTCCGGCAGTTCGGGCATCAGGCCATCTCACCCCAGTTATGTCCCACCTTAATATCGATTTTCAGGGGCACTGCTAACTTCATGGCGCCGGGCATGATGTCGAGCACCAACTGTTTCATCGTTTCCATCTCCTCCGGCGGCATCTCGAATACCAGTTCATCGTGCACCTGCAGCGTCATCATCGTTTTAAGTCCTCGTTTGTTCATCTCGCGGTGCAGGTTGACCATAGCGATCTTGATGATGTCAGCCGACGTGCCCTGCACGGGCATATTGATGGCCATGCGCTCCGCGGACTCCCTGGCCAGCCGGTTGGTCGAGTTTATCTCCGGTATAAAGCGCCTCCGGCCCAGCACCGTCTGCACGTAGCCAAGCGCAGCGGCCTGCCTCTTGGTGGCTTCAATGTAATCCTTGACCCCGGGATAGCGCTTGAAATAGGTGCTTATAAATAGCTCGGCTTCCTCCCTGCTGAGGTCGGTGGCCTGTTGAAGCCCGTACCCGCTCATTCCGTAGATAACGCCGAAGTTGATCGTCTTGGCAGCGCGGCGCATGCGCGGAGTGACCTCTGCGTCAGGGAGGCCGAACACCTCCGATGCTGTGTGGGTGTGGATATCTTCATCGCGCAGGAATGTGTCTATCAGTTCCTGGTCTTGTGATAGGTGCGCCAGCGCGCGCAGGTCGATCTGCGAGTAATCTGCCGACAGCAGCAGCCACCCGGGCTGCGCAACAATAGCCTGCCTGATCCTGGCCCCTATCTCACCCCTGACCGGCAGGTTCTGAAGGTTTGGTTCGCTGGACGACAGCCGGCCTGTCGTGGTTCCCGTCTGGTTGAAGCTGGTATGCACCCTTCCCGTTCCGGGGTTGATCAGCATCGGCAGGGCGTCCGTGTAAGTAGATTTGAGCTTGGAAAGCTGGCGGTATTCAAGTATGAATTTGATCACGGGGTGGGCATCTTTCAATTCCTCGAGCGTGGCCGCGTCGGTGGAGAAACCGCTCTGGGTTTTGCGTTTGGCCTGCACCGGTTGCAGCTTGAGTTCATTGAACAGGATGGCCGAAAGCTGCTGAGGTGAGTTGATGTTGAATTGATGGCCGATGGCGGCGTAAATCTCCTTCTCCAACCTCTGCATGTCTGCCCCCAGGCCGGAGGACATCTCCATGAGTAGCGCCCGGTCGAGCAGCACACCGTTCATCTCCATCTCGGCCAGCAGCGGCACGAGGGGCATCTCGACATCGTTAAACAGGCTCCACAAATCTTCGTTGCGCAATTCCTGTTCCAGGGATTCCCTGAGCTTAAGTGTGATATCGGAGTCGGCACAGGCAAGCTCAGCCACCTGCTCGATGGCTATGCGCGCCAGGGATACCTGTTTGGCCCCGCTGCCTGTCAGGTCGGCCAGTTCACGCGCCTCGATGCCCAGCCGGTTAAAAGCCAGCGACTTCAGCTTGAGCGATTTTTCGCCCAGCAGGTAGGCCGCTATCAGCACGTCGAAGTTGACGCCGCCCATTTTCATCCCGTTGCGGGAAAGCAGCATGATGTCGAATTTGCCATCGTAAACAATTTTGGCGTATTGCTCCTGTGATACATACGTACCCAGCGCCCTGATCACCTTTTCCAGCGGCAGTTGCGTGGTGCGGTCAAGCATGGTGTGCCCCAGAGGGATATAGTAGGATACGTCCCCGCCCGCTGAAATGGCGATCCCCACCAGCCCGGCCTGCATGGCGTTGTTGCCGCCCGGCACCACCGATAGTGCGGACGTCCCGGCGTGGGATAGGCGCAATGCCAGTTCATCCAATTTTTCCGGCGAGTCCACCATTGTGTAGCTGCCCGGCGAGGGTTCCTGCCTGGGGGCGGCTGACGGCGCAGCCCCAATCTCATCGGGGAGGCGTGCCAGCATGGCTGAGAAACCGAGCTCGCGGAAGATGTCCACAACCTTATTGCGGTCGTATGAGCTCACCTTGCAGGTGTCGATATCAAACGGCAATGGCACGTCCGTGACTATGGCAGAGAGCTTGCTGTTCTGCATGGCAGTCCCGTGGTTTTCCTGGAGCAGCGTGCGTATCCTCTCCGGCGCCACCTCATTTATGCGGCTATATATGCCGTCCAGGTCTTTGAATTGCTGCAGCAGCTTGACGGCTGTTTTCTCACCGATGCCCTTCACGCCGGGTATATTGTCGGAGGTGTCGCCGACCAGGGCCTTGTAGCTTATAAGCTGGGCGGGGTCAAGGCTGTATTTTTCCCTGACCGCCGCGGCATCGTAAATCACCGTATCGGCAAAACCGCGCCGCGGGGACATGACGCTTATGCCGGGCTGCACCAGTTGGAGCATATCGTTGTCGCCCGTAACTATCAGCGTATCTATTCCCTTCGAGGCTGCCTGCACGCTTACGGTGCCGATTATGTCGTCGCCCTCATAGCCATCCATCTCGAAGACAGGCAGGTTGAATGCTTCTGCAAGCTGGTGCACGCGCTCTATCTGAGTAACCAGTTCAGGCGGTGTTTTGGGGCGCTGCGCCTTGTAGTCCTCGAACATCTCGTGCCGGAAGGTGGGGGCGTGGCGGTCAAAGGCGATCGCCCAGTAATCGGGCTTGTTCTCGCGCAACAACTTGAGCAGAGTGCTGGCGAAGCCCTGGACGGCATTGACCATCTCCCCGGTCTTTGTAATAGACAGGGGAGGCAGCGCGTGAAATGCACGGTGCACCAGCGCATTTCCATCGAAGAGAATAAGAAGGGGCTTTTCTTTAGACATCACCCTTACCCATCTGTATTACCGCAGGCTATTGGTAATTATATCATTAAGGAGATGGCAGGCAATGTTACATTCGTGCTGCTATAATGTAACGGTAATTTATAGAGGAGTGACTGCACATTGGCTAAACGGGATATATTATCGGTGGCTGATCTCACACCGGGTGAAGTTGAGCAACTGGTAAAGCAGACGGTTAAATCCAAGAAAGAGTCCTGGCCGCAGGTGCTGGCGGGCAAGAATGTCGCCCTGCTGTTTGAAAAGCCCTCTCTTCGCACCAGGATGAGTTTCGAACTGGCCGTTCACCAGCTTGGCGGATACGCCATCTATATGTCCCCCGACGAGGTGGGACTGGGCAAGCGCGAGTCGGTGCCCGATGTCGCCCACGTTCTCAGCCGCTACGTGCAGGGCATCGTGGCCCGCACCTACATGCACCGCACTCTTGAGACCCTGGCCGAGTACACCAGCATACCTGTTATCAACGCGCTGTCAGACTATGAGCATCCATGCCAGGCGCTGGCCGACCTCACCACCATCTACGAGCGCAAAGGCAAGTTTAAAGGGCTGAACCTGGCCTTTATCGGGGACGGCAACAACGTGGCCAATTCGCTGCTGATAGCCTGTTCCATGGTGGGAATCAACTTTCTCATAGCCTCCCCGCAGGAGTACAGCCTGAAGGATAATATCCTGTTGATCGCCAACAAGTACGCCGAGAAGAGCGACAGCCATATCATGCTGCTTGAGGAGCCCGCCATGGCGGCCAGGGACGCCGACATCGTTTACACGGACGTGTGGACGAGCATGGGTCAGGAAGAGGAGTACGAGCAGCGCTGCATCGCTTTTTCGGGTTACCAGATAAATGACAAGCTGCTGTCATATGCAAAGAAGGACGCCATAGTCATGCATCCGCTGCCGGCTCACCACGGTGACGAGGTAGCGGTGGGTATTATCGATAAATACCGTTCAGTCATCTTCGACCAGGCCGAGAACCGCCTGCACTTTCAACGCACGCTGCTGGCCGAACTGTATAAATGAGGCCGGCGCAGTGCCGATTTCAGTAGTATTACGTATTAAGTTATAGCATCCTTATGAATTAGAATGGTTGTGCACATATGTATTCCATAATCAGCATAGTCGGCCGGCCCAACGTGGGCAAGTCCACACTGTTTAACCGCATCGCCGGCTCCCCCATAGCTATCGTGGAGGATTTGCCGGGCACCACGCGGGACCGCATTTTCGCGGATGTCAGCATGCTCGATCACCAGGTAACGCTCATCGATACGGGAGGGCTTGAGGCCAAGCCTGGATCGGCCATGGGCCGCAAGGTGAAAAAGCAGGTGGAAGCGGCCATTGCCGAATCCGACTTAATCATCTTCGTGGTTGATGCCAGGGACGGCCTGATCGCCGCCGATTTTGAAATAGGCAATGATCTGCGCAGGCTGGGCAAGCAGGTGGTGCTGGCCGTAAACAAGGCTGAAACCGAGAGGCTGAAAGACTCGTCTGCAGAGTTTTACCAGCTCGGGCTGGGCGTACCTCTGCCCATCAGCGCCCACCACGGCAGGGGCATTCACGATTTGATGGAAGCTGTCGTCAGCAAGCTGCCGCCTCCTGTTAAATCCATTGAAATGGCGGGCAGGCCGGGACTGGCTATCGTCGGACGGCCCAACGTGGGCAAGTCCATGCTGGTCAATGCCGTTGCCGGCTCTGAGAGGACCATAGTGGATTCTACTGCCGGCACAACCCGGGACGCCACGGATACCGTGGTCAAGCACGGCGACAGGGAAGTTGTGCTGATCGACACGGCAGGCATACGCAAGCGCGGCAAGGCGGGCAAGGGGCTGGAGTTTTACGGGTTGGTGCGCTCCCTGCGTGCCATCAACCGCTGCGACGTGGCCATGCTGGTGATGGACGCCACGGAGTTCATCACGGCGCAGGACACGCACGTAGCCGGCTATATCAAGGAAGCCTGTAAGGGCATCGTGCTCGTCATCAATAAATGGGACCTGGCGGACGCGGAAGCAAGGGACGACTACGTAGCCGCCATAGATAAGCGCATGAAATTTCTGGCGCATGCCCCCATACTGTTCGTATCCGCCCTCACCGGCCTCGGAGTGAAAAATATAATACCTGTTGCACTGGAGGCATGGGACGAGAGGCAGAAACTATTGCCGGACGATGTCATCGACAAACTGATCAAAGAAGCGGTGGCTTCGCACGCCCCGCCGCCCCGCGGCACAAGGAGGCTGGTGGTGTACAGGGCTTTCCAGGGCAGCAACAATCCGCCCTCCTTTACCTTCCTGGTAAATGATCCGCTGCTGGTACATTTTTCCTATGAACGCTACCTGGAGAACAGGCTGCGCCAGACGTTCGGTTTCTACGGTACCTCGCTCAAGCTCACATTTAGAAAGGCCCCAAAAAAGCCGGCTAAAACGAAAGGAAAAACGCCGTGATCCTGATTATTAAATATCTTGTCATTGCCGCCGTTGCCTACCTGCTGGGCGCCATCCCCTTCGGGCTCATCATCAGCAGGAGGATGGCCAACGTGGATATCAGGCAGCACGGCAGTGGAAATATTGGCGCTACTAACGTCTTCCGCACGCTGGGCACCAGGCTGGGACTGATAACCGCTCTGCTGGACCTGGGTAAGGCCGCGCTGGCCGTCTGGCTCGGCATGTTGATCATCGGCGATGACACCTTTATTGTGGCCAGCCGTGACATTCACGTCCAGTTCGCCCAGTGCCTGGCCGCCATCATGGTCATGGTTGGGCATAACTGGTCGGCCTATATCGGCTTCAAGGGCGGGAAAGGGGTGGCCTGCTTCATCGGCGGCCTGCTCGTCATCAACTGGATGGTTGCCCTCTTGGGCATAGCAGCCGGCATAATAGTGGTAATGGCCACCAGGTATGTCTCGCTGGGATCGATGCTGGCATCACTCTGCGTGCTGCTGGCTCTGGTCATACTGGCACTGCTGGCAATAGTGGCCCCGCTTTACGCGCTTTACGGACTGGTGGCGGCGGGACTCATTATCTACCAGCACCGCAGCAATATAACGCGCCTGCAGGCGGGCACCGAACTCAAGCTGGGCAAAAAGGGCGGCGGGTCAAACCGGTAGAAAGAAGGGTCGTGCCCTGCATAACAGGGGGCATGTCTTATGATAGGTTCTGAAGCAGGTCGTCCCCGGGGCGTGCGAACTCTGCGGATTTAGGCAGGCTGGCTGACAGCTCTTCCAACAACTGGCGCTGGCGCTGGTCCAGTTTTTCGGGAGTAATCAGCTTTGTTATGACTAACTGGTCGCCGCGCCCGCGGGAATTGAGCCGAAAAAACCCCCTTTCCTTGATGCGGAAGACCTTGCCGTGATGTGTGCCGGCAGGCACCTTGAGGCTGAAGGCCCCTTCCATGGTGGGCACATCCACTGTACATCCCAGCGCGGCCTGCGCGAAATTGAGCGGCAGCGCCATTACCAGGTCTGATTGCCTGCGGATAAAGTATTTGTGGGGTTTGATATCGAAGCGCAGGTAAAGGTCACCTGGGGAACCGCCGTAATATCCTGCCTCGCCCTCCTGTTGCATCCTCATCTGGCTTTCCTCGTCAACGCCCGGCGGTATATTGACCGAGATTTTGCGTTTGACCCTCTCCCTGCCCTGTCCCCGGCATTGCGTGCAGGGTGACTTTATGACAGTGCCCTTACCGCTGCATGCCGTGCAGGTGGCGGTTTGCACGAAGCGCCCGAAGACGCTTTGCTGTGTGCGGCGGACCTGGCCGGCGCCGTTGCAGTCGGGGCATTTCTCGGGGTTGGTGCCCGGGCGGCTGCCGATGCCCTTACAGATAGAGCATAGCTCGACGCGGCTTATCTCTACCTCCCTGCTGGTGCCGGTATAAGCTTCCTCGAAGGTCAGCGACACCCTGAAGCCGATATCCTGTCCCTTGTGCGGCGAGCGTCTCTGGGAGCTGGACGTGGCGCCGCCGAAGAATGCCTCGAATATATCGCCCAGGCCGCCGAATTCGAAGTTGTCGAATCCCATACTGTCGCCGCCATTGCCCGGCGGGCGCCCCGTGCGGTCGTAGTAAGCCCGCTTCTGGGCGTCCGAGAGCACCTCGTAAGCCTCGTTGATCTCCTTAAAACGCTCATCGGCGCCGGGGCTGCCGTTGCGGTCAGGATGGTACTCCATGGCCATTTTGCGGTAGGCCTTCTTCAACTGCTCATCCGTGGCGTTGCGCGGGAGTCCCAGTATGGCGTAATAATCTCTGGCTGTCGGCATATTTCAAAAATCCCCAATTCATCAGTATAAACAATGGGAGTTTGACTAATCAAATTTTAAATACAGCTGGTGTGGATTGGGCCGTTTTTTGCCGGCGGGCAAATTATTGTCGTCGTTTGTTATCGGATGTATGATTTAGAAACTTATGAAAGAAAAGATCAGGCAGGCGCTGGCGGCGCGTGAGAAAAAGGTCATCAGCGACAGCAGCCTGGCAGATTCAGCCGTACTGGTACCGCTATTCGTGAAAAATGGCAGTTACCACGTCGTTTTCACCAAGAGGGCTGGCCACCTGACCCACCACAAGGGGCAGATATCCTTCCCCGGTGGTGCACGCCACGAAGAGGACCGCTCCTTGATGGATACCGCTCTGCGGGAGAGCCGCGAGGAGATCGGGCTCAAAGAGTCCGATGTTGAGATACTGGGTGAACTCGACGATGCCGCCACGGTTACCTCCCTCTACCGCATAGTGCCCTTCGTCGGCATCATACCCTACCCGTATGCTTTTCGAGCGGATAAATTGGAGGTCGAAGAGGTCTTCACTTTGCCTTTGGACGACCTGCTTAACCACTCCATCAGAAAACTTGAGAACGTGTCCTTCGGTAATTTGACTATTGAAATGTACACTTACGAACTGGACGGCCGCGTCATCTGGGGAGCCACGGCCTGGATGCTCAACCAACTGCTTGAAATTGTTGATAAAGTATAATATAATTTGTCAGCTATTATGATTTAATATGTTAGAATAAGTTAACTAATTTTGACAGGGTAATGCTGATATATTTATAATTATGGCCAGGGTGGAAAAAAATGGCTGGAAAAGATTATTACGGCATACTCGGCATACCGAAGAACGCACCTGACAAGGATGTGAAGGCGGCCTACCGCAAAATGGCGCGCAAGTACCATCCGGATGTGAATCCCGGGAACAAGGGCGCGGAGGCCAGGTTCAAAGAGGTCAACGAGGCTTTCGAGGTGCTGTCCGACGCGGATAAGCGCAAAAAGTTCGACCAGTACGGATCTGATTACGAGAATGCCGAGGCCTATGCCCGCGCCAGGCAGGCGCAGCAGCAGGCACAGCAACAGTACGGTAGCGCCGGGCGCGGTGGCAGGGGGACTCCAAATACAACCTACGAGGCCTCCGACATGGGCGACCTCAACGAGGTTTTTGAGAGCCTGCTCAAGGGTTTCGGCACTGGTGGGACGAGGGCCGGCGGAAGGCGTGCGCCCAGGCGTGGCCAGGATATCGAGCACCTGGTTGATGTCACGCTGGAGGAGGCATATAACGGGACAAGGCGCGTGATGGAATTGCAGGCGGAGCAGGTCTGCACAACCTGCCAGGGCCAGGGCCGCACTAAGAGCGGTGTGTGCCAGCAGTGCCGCGGCGCGGGACGGGTTATCAAGCCGCGCAGGCTGGAGGTCAAGATACCCGCGGGTGTAAAAGAGGGGTCCAGGGTGCGCATCGCCGGTGAAGGGGAACAGGGAGTGGGAGGGACGCCGGGCGATCTCTTCATAGTTATCAAAGTTGCGCCGCACGCGCTTTTCAAACGTGAGGGCGATGACCTGCTGGTGGATGTGCCGGTGTCGCTGGTGGCGGCCGTGCTGGGTGGCGAGGTGCAGGTGCCCACACTCAAGGGCAACAAGCTGGCCCTGAGGATACCTGCGGAGACGCAGAATGGCAAGGTCTTCAAACTGGCCCGGCAGGGAATGCCGCGCCTAGGTGACACCAACCGCGGGGATATGCTGGCCAGGATGGCGGTGGTGCTCCCCACCAACCTCAGCGATAAAGAGCGGGCCATCTTTGAACAGTTCAGGTCAATGAGGCCGAGCTGATATTGATGTTGTATCTGTGAGGTGATAAGATAAAATGCCTCAGGAAATAAACGAGCCGAAGTATGTGATCAGCATCGCGGCCAGGATATTGGGCTGCGAGGTGCATACACTGCGCTATTACGAGAAACTGGGAGCGGTCAAACCTTACCGCTCGGGTGGCAACATCCGCTATTATTCCGAGGCCGAGATCGAGCGTCTGCGCCATATCAAAGTGCTGATGGAGGACATGGGTATCAATATGGCCGGCGTTGAGGTCATACTCAGGCTGAGCAGCCACATGGCAGGGATGCAGCACAGGATAGACAGCCTCGAGGCCGAGTTGAGCAGGTACAGGAAAACAGACCCTGCAAAAAGAAAATCAAACCAGGAGGTTAAGGATGGCTGAGGCCAGGACGGACATTGCGCCGGCCGGCTGGCAGATAACTGCCACCACGGTATCCTGCGACAGGGTGGACGATTACGTGACGGTCATGGTGAACGGTGACTGGACATGTTCGTGCACCTGGTGCAGCAGGTACAAGCTGGCGGCGGCCGACAATCCCGGGAAAAAGTTTGCCCGGGATGTCAGGGCAAAGATTGCCGGGTGCCGGGGTCCGCATTGCAGCATCGTCCTCGCTTACCGCGATAAACTGATCGCCGAGGAAGCAGCCACCCACAAATAAACTATGAGACAGGAAAGATTTACCGAGCAGGCACAGGAAGTACTTGGGGCTTCGCAGCAGCTTGTCAGCCGCTTCCGCAACTCCATGTGGGACGTTGAGCATATTTTCCTGGCGCTGCTGGAGCAGGAGAAGGGGCTGGCGGCGGAGATACTCAAGAAGATGAACGTCAACCTGACTGCCATGAAGAAGCGTGTCAGCGACGTACTCGATAACTATCCCAAGATAGCAGACCAGCCCAAGTCGGCCATCGGTGGCATACAGATCTACCCGACGCCCCGCGTGGCCCAGGTTCTGCAGGCAGCGGTGGGGGAGTCCGACCGTCTTAACGACGAGTATGTAAGCGTTGAGCACCTTCTCATCGCCATTGCCAGCGAGGGCAGCGGGGACGCGGTTACAATACTCAAAGAGTTTGGCATAGACCAGGAGAAGATATACCAGGCTTTGCAGGGCATACGCGGCAGCCACCGTGTTGACGACCCGCGGGCCGAGAACAAGTACAGGTCGCTGGAAAAGTACGGCCGCGACCTGACCGAGTTGGCGCGGCAGAACAGGATAGACCCGGTCATTGAGCGCGACGATGAGATCAAGCGTGTCATGCAGGTGCTCATCCGGCGCACCAAGAACAACCCCGTGCTGATAGGTGAGGCCGGTGTGGGCAAGACGGCGGTGGCCGAGGGACTGGCGCTCAAGATCGTGGCGGGTGATGTGCCCGATTCGCTCAAGGGGCGCAAGGTAATCGCCCTCGATATGGGCGCACTGGTGGCAGGCAGCAAGTTCCGCGGCGAGTTCGAGGAAAGGCTCAAGGCGGTGATGGATGAGGTGAGGCAGTCCAAAGGCGATGTCATATTATTTATAGACGAGATGCATACCGTTGTGGGCGCGGGGGCCGCCGAGGGGGCCATTGACGCCAGCAACATGCTCAAGCCGGCGCTGGCGCGCGGTGAACTTCAGTGCGTGGGCGCCACCACCTTTGACGAGTACCGCAAGCATATTGAAACCGACAAGGCGCTGGAACGCCGCCTGCAGCCAATTATCGTGGGCGAACCCAGCGTTGAGGCTACTATCCAGATGCTGCGGGGACTGCGTCCGCGCTACGAGGCGCACCACAAGGTCAAGATCTCAGACGCTGCCGTTGAGGCGGCAGTCCGGCTGAGCAAGCGTTATATCACTGAGCGTTTTTTGCCGGACAAGGCCATAGATTTGCTGGACGAGGCGGCCAGCAAGCTGCGCATCGATATGGAGAGCCTCCCCCCCGAGATAAAGCAGCAGGAGCAGAAGATACAGCAGTTGACCGAGGAGGAGGCTGCGGCCTCGCAGCGTGCCGAATACGAGAAGGCCGCCGGCATCAAGGCCGAGAGGATACGTCTGGAGGAGGAGTGCAAAAAGGCCAAGGACAAATGGATGCAGGAGAAGAAGCTCGACAACGAGGTTGACGAGGAGGCCATAGCAGAATTGGTGGCCAAACAGACCGGAGTGCCCGTCTCCACTATGAAGGAGAACGAGGCCGAGAAGCTGATACACATGGAGGACCGCCTGCATGAGCGCATCGTTGACCAGGAGGAAGCCATAGCCGCCGTATCCGAGGCAGTCAGGCGCGGGCGCGCCGGGCTCAAGGATCCCCGCAGGCCCATCGGCAGCTTCATCTTCCTGGGTCCCACCGGCGTGGGCAAGACCGAGCTGGCAAAGGCCCTGGCACAGTTTCTCTTTGATGACGAGGACGCCTTGATCCGCATCGACATGTCGGAGTATATGGAGAAGCACACAGTGTCCCGGTTGATCGGCGCTCCCCCCGGGTATGTCGGCTTCGACGAGGCCGGGCAGTTGACGGAGGCCGTGCGCAGGCGTCCCTTCAAGGTTATACTTTTCGATGAGATTGAGAAGGCGCACCCAGATGTCTTCAACATACTGCTGCAGATACTTGAGGACGGCAGGCTGACCGACAGCCATGGCAGGACGGTCAGCTTCAAGGAGACCGTCATCATTATGACTTCTAACCTTGGTATGCAGGAATTCCGCAAGCAGGCGCGCAGGTTGATCGGCTTTAACATCCCGCCGGACAAGCAGGATAAGGAAGAAAAGGACGAGTGGGCCAGGCTCAAGGTAGTGCTTGAGGCCGACCTCAAGAAGACCTTCCGTCCCGAGTTCCTCAACAGGATAGATGACATCATCATCTTCCACCCGCTCAATGAGGCTAACCTCAAGCAGATCATTGACATGCTGGTCAAGGAAGTTGATAAACTGCTGGCCGACCGCAGCATCGTACTTGAACTGACTGACGAAGCCAAAGAGTGGGTCTTCCGCAAGGAATACGATCCTGAATACGGTGCGCGCCCCTTGAGGCGGGCCATTCAGCGCTACATCGAGAACCCGCTTTCCAGCAAAATCATCTCGGGAGAGGTCAGGGATGGCGACCGTGTGAAGGTTTCAGTCGATAAAGACGCCCTGGCATTCACCGTGGCCGGCGAGTCCGGCGAGGAAGAATTGTCCGTGGGGACTCGGAAGAAAAAGAAAGTAAAGACTTTGAAATAATTGGCCAACTCCTCCGTAGCATTTGAGCAGGTACACCAGCGCCGGCCGGCGAAGGATTACGCGCTGTTAACGATTTCCTTTGCCATCACCATTATCCTTTGCGTGCTGATGGTGGTTTACTGGCAGGAGTTCCTCAGTTTTGCCAGGTATGGCTATATCGGCGTTCTCATCATCAGTTTCCTGGCCGATGTAACCTTCATTGTGCCGGTGCCCAGCCTCTTCATCGTATTCACACTTGGAGCCGTGCTGAACCCGGTGCTGGTCGGCCTGATCGCAGGGGCAGGGGAAACCACTGGCAGCATGGTGGTTTACGTGACGGGTTTGAGCAGCGCAAAGGCTTTTCACGCCCTTGACCACCGCGTCATGGACAGGTTCAGGGCCTGGATCAAGACCAGGGGCGCCCTGTCGGTATTCATCATGTCCGCCATACTGAACCCGCTGTTTTACCCTTTCACCGCAATTGCCGGGATGATGCACTTCGGGTGGTGGCGCTTTTTGTTGCTCTGCCTGGCCGGTAAAACGCTTAAGAACGTGATCCTGGCGGTGGCCGGGCATTATGGCGTAATAACCCTTGTTGACCTTTTCGGAGGCCGGCTACCGCTATGACAAAGGCACCTTCGCCGCGGAGCTGGTACATCGCCCTGCTGCTGGCCATCTTCCTGGGCTGGTTCGGCCTGGACAGGTTCTATATAGGCAGGTACAAGGCGGGCTGGTTAAAGCTGGCCTCCCTGGGCGGACTGGGCGTATGGTATGTGCTGGACATCATACTTATAGCCTCGGAGTACCGCAAGGACCGCTGGTACCGCCCCCTGGTGCACGAGTGGTTCCCAAAATAGTCAAACTTGAAAAATTGCGGGTAATATTTGTGAACATTTGAACAAGCGGAATTTGCCTTTATCGCCGCTTTTTGTTAAATTGGTACTTTCTTGCGGGGCTGTAGCTCAATTGGGAGAGCGTCTGACTGGCAGTCAGAAGGTAAGGGGTTCGAATCCCCTCAGCTCCATATCTAATCTCAAGCATACGAAGACACAACTATTTAATGCGCATATACGCTCGCAAGTAAGTCTTGGCCTGCCAGTATAACTCTCCTTCATCATATACTAATTTTCAACAAATAAATAAGCGGGATGTTAATGTTCTATGATTTTGTCACCCCTTAATTGTTCAGTGAAAATGTCCCCTTATGAAAGAAGAGGTGAAAATGACGCGGGTAGCCACGATCGAAACTGGCAGTTAAAAGCAGGGGGTTCGAATCCCATCACCTTTACTGCTCAGGTAATATCATCCAAAAGTCTGAATGCTCGGTTCTAATTCGAATCATACCATCAGATGTGCCAGAATCGTACTTAAAGCTGTTCTTTCTCGCACGCGGCTTTATGCATAATTTACCCCGCAATGAGGGTCGATTTAGTCCGAAAAACGCAGTTATAGGACAAGCTCAAAAAAGACTACCAAGAGGAGGTAATTCATGGGGAAAATTGATGATGGATAAGTCTATGTTGATTTGCCTTCCCAATCTATATTTTGAAATAGTCGGTTGCACTGATTAAGGAGGTGTATTTAGTGGAGCTATCTTCTTGGCGGGATATCATCCTCATTATCTGGGGACTGGTAGCTACTTTAGCAATGGTGTTCATATCGATCATGCTTTTCCTGTTTTACCGTAAAACGGTTTCCGTGCTCGACTCAACGGATTTAATGGTAAACAAGGTCAGCGAAATTGTAGATTATGTTAATACGGAAGTTGTAAGACCAGTCAGCCGGTTTGGTTCGATGATCCAGGGGATAATGCAAGGCATTAGCATATTTGGCAGTATATTTAAGAAAAAGGAGGATCAAGATGAATAGAGATACAAGTTCAGGTTTTTTGTCAGGGTTACTTATGGGAGCGGTAATCGGTGCTGCTGTTGCTTTACTGTATGCGCCTCAACCCGGGATAGAAACCAGGCGCATGGTCAAAGAAAAAGCGTTGGAAGTTAAAGAGAAGGCTGCAAAGGCAGCCAGCAAAATCAAGGAATCTGTCGGTTCTGTTATTAAAGGTGAAGAGTAACAAAACCGTCTTCTCCAAATAATATTACATGATTTAGTTTATTTGGTCATACCGGTTCAATTCTGAGGCCTGGCGTGTAACATACAACTGTAACAGCCAGGCCTCAATCTTAATTTATCCTTTGGCTCTGTAGCGTTCCTTTATCCAAAGTGACCTTACCCCGCATTTAGCAGCACCGCCGCTCAGAATCCGGCCATTATATCAGCATACTCCACCGGCGTTCTGTGACTATTAGTTCACACTTTACTACCTATGTAACTTTGCCAAATATCATCAAGGAGATTTTGAGGAGCTGGTGGTATTGACGTTGCGGGACGTATAAGTAGTATGGGTTGTGATAATTCCTACACAATTCTATTTGCTACGCTGCCGTACACCTCAAACCACCTCCTGTTTAATTAAACTCAGCAACTGCTGGAGCGCTGGAATATGCTTTCTACTCTCAAACAGGAGTTCGGGAACTGTCCATAATGGCCCACCATCCGAAAACATCATCCCCTCTCAGGGCTTTTCCACGAAAAATATGAGCGCTTTATCTGAAAGGACCCTGACCCTATGTTTGTGTTCGGGGCTGTCGGGGATGAAAATCCCATCGCCTTTATGATAGGTCACGGTGCAGCTTTCGAATTCAAGTTGTACGGTCCCTTCAATTACGTAGCCTGTATGCCCGTTCCCGCACCAGTCCTGGGGGATCTCTTTTGAAAACTCGGCAAGGCGCAGGCATATATCATTCTGGATAAGGCATTTTTGCTGCAGTCCCTTCAACGGCTGATCCCATGCCAGCTTGCTAAAATCCACCTTATATTGAATTGCCATTTTGTCCTCGTTACCTCCTTTTTACAGCAATACATGATTTTGGAAGGCGCTACTTTTCTATTTCAATCTTTGTCCCGGCTTTTACCCCGTATGTGTCGGCGAAATTGCCCAGGTTGATAGATAGCTGAACCATGCCGAGATTGTTGATAACAAACACGATTTCTTTACCCAGGGGAACATCCGAGTAGATTTTGCCGAATTTGGCAGTAATTTTGCCCTGTGGGCCGGTTATTTGGACTGAATCGCCCGGCTTTAAGCCGAATTCATTTGCGGTTTTTTCTGATATATTGGTGATACCGTTACCATAATGGTCAACATAGACTATTGTACCCATAAGCCTGTTGTCAGCTATCGCAGGCTCTTGAATATCCATGGTTTCGAAAGTGGTCAACGGGATCCCGACATCCTGCGGGCGATAGCCTGAAGCAATAAGCGCGCCTATTTTACCCTGTATGCGTTCGGCAGAGAGCTCTATTATGGGCTTATCAAAAAGTTCCTGGTTGGTTATCTGATAAATGGTCTTTATGCCCGAGTTCTTGATAACGTAAGTCAAAAGTCCGTTGTCAGGCAGCACAAAGAGCTGATTCTTATCAGTTGTAAGCACAAGGTATTTTGGTTCCGGCCGGGTATAGGGGGCTATGACGCCGATAAAGACCGTGTTCTCAGGGAATTCCTTTGCGGCTATGTCGAGTATGAAAGCGCCGGTAGCTATATCAAATGTCGGAACACTGTGAGAGGCATCGATCAACATAGATTCGGGATTATTATAATAGATGATTCCTTTCAACTGAGAGATACGATAGTCTTCACTGCCGTAGTCTGTTAATAGGACTATCGGCATATTGACTTCTTTCTGACTGGCACATCCCGGGGCAACCGAAATGAATGTAACCATTGAAAACAGCAGAATCAATATCAGGCTGATTTTTTTCAGCATTTTTCTCCTTTAGCCCGATTCAGCACATGATTTGGATTACATTATTTGGACAGAGTGGAGGCTATATCAACGATACTTACGCTAAGCGGCCCTGAATAAATCTATGTTAACATGACCTCAGGGAGGATTAAAAGTTTTCCCTCCGTGTATAATATACTCTTGGATACAACTGTAACAGAGGTAATCCATAATGCAGCAAATGTATTCCTGCCCCAACTGTAGGGCTCCGGTTGCTTACGGCCAACCGCAGTGCCAGAACTGTAAAATGGTTTTTAACTGGCAGGTGCCGCAATCTCAAGGCCAGGAACAAACGCAGGATAGTGATGACCAGCCGGGACTATTGCAGCGGATAACGGACCATAAGGGAACCATTGCGAAAATATCCCTGGCCATAGTTATTGTTGCCGCGCTTATCGGAGCAGGCATCGCCCTGCAGGGGGAAATCTCCAGGTGGTTTGCAGCGCCGGTTGTGGCATCGTTCGATACCAGTTCCCCGACGATTACATCCGGCCAGGAGGCAACTTTACAATGGGATGTTAGCGGGGCAGACTCGGTTTCTATCAGCCCGGGTATCGGGAAGGTTTCTTTAAGCGGAACCAGGGCAGTATCTCCCGAAACAACGACTACATATACACTGGTAGCTAACAAAATGTCCCAGTCTGCACGTAAGTCAGTAACAGTTACCGTTACAGGTATTCTGCCGTCCATAGGCAGTTTCAACATCAACCCCGGCAGTATCTTTGCAGGGCAGACAGCTACAGTGTCATGGAGTGTTACGGGTTCGACATCAGTTTCCATAGGTCCCGAAATCGGGACCGTATCGTCAAGCGGGACTAAAAACGTGTCACCGGCCTCGACTACCACGTATAAGCTGACTGCCTCCAATGGCGCCGGTAATTCCACGGCATCGGCTACGCTTAATGTATCTGTATCAAGTTCACCCATCATTACCACTTTCAGTGCAAGCCCGGCCTCCATTAAGTCCGGCCAATCCTCAACCCTGGCATGGGATATTGTCGGCGCAAAATCAATCAGTATCAGTCAAGGCGTCGGCGGTGTTGCGTCAAAAGGTTCTACGTTAGTTACACCGGCTGCGACCACTGCCTATGTATTAACGGCTGCCAGTGACTACGGTTCGGTAACTGAGTCGGTAATGGTTACCGTGGACACAACGAATACAACGAACACGGCGGATACGGCGATTACGAAAACTCCACCGGCCATAAACACTTTTTCTGCAAGTAGGAATTCAATTACGCTGGGAGATAATATAACCTTGACCTGGGCAGTTGCCAGGGCAAGGACAGTCTCCATCAGCCATGATGTCGGCAGTGTGCCGTCTTCAGGTTGGACGATGGTAATACCTGCCGCCACCACCACCTATAAACTGTCCGCTGTCAACACCTTCGGCACAGAAACGAAGGAAGTTACTGTCACAGTGAACACGTTACCCGATGGCGCAGCACCGGTAATAAAATCTTTTTCTGCCGATCCGTCCATCATTTCCGAGGGTGGGACATCAAGCCTCTCGTGGAATGTAAAGGGAGCGACTATATATAGTATCGATCAAGGTATCGGCATTCCAACTTCAAAATATTCGCAGCCGGTATCACCTGCTAAAACTACGACCTATGCGCTGACCGCTATAAATAGTTACGGCACTGATAACGCGACTGTTACCGTGACTGTAAACCCCTGATATATCCCTCTGAGGAGCCGTAGTCTTAATACCTGGCATACTGCAGGCGTCTTTGCGGTTCACGGCTAAATTGTTTTGCCTGAACTGTTTTCTCAGGTTCCGGCAACTGCAAATATGCCGTTGCTATGGCTTTGCCAAATTGCTCATTTGACACTTTGTTTCCGAGTATTGAGTTCGTGGACAGTTTCTTTAAAAACGCCAGGTCTGCATCGTCTGTCCCGATGGCAATAATATCTATCCCGTCATTTTTTGCACTCTGCCCGGCTTGAAGCGCAGTCTGTGTCCTATCAGGCCGTCCATCAGTGGCAATTACCATTGCCCTGGCATATCCGGTAACGCCGAGGTGTTCGCGGGCCATAGTTATCGCTGCCGCCATATTGGTTGAACCGTTTGCATCCATCCCTTCTAAAGATGCCCTCAAGTCTGCGATATCGTATGTCGGCTCACAAAGGCGGGCTGCTGAATTGTCAAACTTGATTAAACCTACAAGGTATTCCTTTTTTATCGCTTCCTGTGCAAATTCCAGTATGCCTATTTTTGCCTGGCACATTTTATTCCCGGCCATGCTGCCGGAGCAATCTATGACTAAATACACCATGCCCTTCTTATTCTCAAACTGAATATTTGTTGTTCCCTGCGTTGTGTTTTCTACTACGCCGGCAATCATTGCCCTGTCGTCGCTACCCGGTGTCTTGACTACCCGTATTCCTATGATTTTACCAAGCATTTATCGATTACCTCCTGATAAAGAACGGAATATTCCTGGAAATGTTTAGTCTGAACCTGAAATATATGCGCAGCAGGTGAAAGTTGCATTTGCGGCCCATTTATAGTAGAGTGATATAGGTGGTTCTAGTTCAGGTTATCACAGCCTAAGTTAAATTCCTCTCAAATTTATCCAAAGTTCGGGTGACCACAGCTCTAACCAACTATTTATAAAAGGAGGTCACCCAATGAGTTTTTCAGACAAATCTATCCAATGTTCAGATTGTAGAACGACTTTCACCTTTAGCGCCAGCGAACAGCAGTTCTATGAGTCTAAAGGCTTTACCAACGAACCCAAACGTTGTCCGCAGTGCCGACAGGCCAAGAAACAACAGCGCACCGGTTCGGGCAGTGGTTCGTACAGCTACAACGACAGGTCATAACTTCTCGGTTAAGAGCAGTTAAAAAATCAGGGAGCATATATGGGTTCAAGGACCCGTATATGCTCCCTTATTTACGTGGAGCAAAATGGTGCAGTATGCTATTTGGAAAGGCGCTTTTTTACAGGCTTTCTCTTTTTCTTCAAGCCCTGTTCAATGTTGTCATGAAGCCAACGAATTTCCAGCCTGCGGTTATTGATTATATGTGTCTGTAATTGGTTATCCGGCGTCATCATTGATTCAAGATGTTCGCAAGTTTTTTCAGCAGTTGACAGCAGCTTGACTGCATCTTTGAATGAATCGTCCTTCACCCTGCTCTCGATAAACTTGATCTGGTTGTACAAATCTTTACTGATATCTGCAAATTGATTGACTGCCATGGAGTTTCCCCTTTCGTTATTTGGATACTACCCGTAAACAGAGCGTTTGTGTACTTGTAGCTATATGTATAGTATATGATACTTAACATAAAATTTCAAATATAATATGTATTTGCGTGTAGAACCTTGCTATTGACTGTTGAATAGCCAATGTAATAGTCTTATTGAAGTGGAGGAGGAGAAGAACAATATATGAGAACCGTGCATTCAGGAATGCCAATCGAACGCAACATCGCTATGGAACTGGTGCGCGTCACTGAAGCGGCAGCCCTGGCTTCCGCCCGCCACCTGGGCAGGGGTGATAAAACAGCGGTAGATGCGGCGGCAGTATCTGCCATGCGTTATGTCCTGGGCTATGTGGCCATGGACGGGATCGTGATCATCGGGGAAGGGGAAAAAGACCACGCCCCCATGCTGTACATAGGAGAGCATATCGGTGACGGCTCGGATTTAAAGGTTGATATTGCGGTGGACCCCGTGGATGGGACCAACCTGGTTGCCAGGGGCCTGCCCGGCGCTATCGCCGTCGTGGCGCTTTCAGCCAGGGGGACAATACACTGGCCCAGGAAATTTGTCTATATGGATAAAATCGTTACCGGACCGGAGGCAAAAGACTGCATCGATATCAACGCACCGGTAGCGGAAAATTTGAAGAATGTAGCCGCAGCCAAGAAAAGAAAGATATCGGAGCTGACTGTCGTTGTTTTGGACAGGCCGCGCCATGAGCAACTGATATCAGATATCAGGCACTCCGGTGCCAGGGTTAAATTGATTACCGATGGCGATATCGCGGCGAGCATCGAGGCGGCTCTGCCGGAAAGAGAGGTGGATGTGCTCATGGGCATCGGTGGCACGCCGGAAGGGGTTCTCTCCGCGGCGGCCATACACTGTATCGGGGGCGCTATCCAATGCAAGGCATGGATGCGCGATAATGGGGAAAGGGAGTCAGCCATAGCCGGCGGGATAGATGTTGACAAGGTCTATAAGACGGAGGACCTCATAGATAGCGACGACGTTTTTTTTGCCGCTACGGGTATAAGCAGCGGGGAACTGCTCAAGGGGGTGCGCTATTTCGGGGGCGGGGCCCGTACCCAGTCCATAGCAATGCGTTGCCGCTCCGGCACTGTCCGCTGGATTGATGCCCAGCATAACTTTGACCGGATGGATAAACTAAGTTTCTTTGACGTACATTGAAGTAAATTCAGACAGGTATGACAAAAGGGAGGTAATCAGAAATGCCGCATGCACGGTTGAACACCGCTTATATGAAAGTCCAGGTAACCTTCCCCGACGAGGAACAGGGCAAGTCCATGGAGAAAGCGCTCATAATTAAGAAGAAGATCGAGGACCTGCTCAAGAAGGAAAAACTCGAGCTTTACGAGGTTGTCCTCGAAAGCGTTCAGAAGAGCCGCTGACAAAAATGGAGCGGTCTGCCCACTGAACGGGATCAATCATCTGCGCCAGGCTAACCTGTATGGCCATCAGGGTTTGGTGAAATCGGCCTGGTAAAATTTGCTGTTTTGAGGCAGGTTCACGGTAAAATCCGGTAACAATTCTACTTCAGCCAGGCCTTTGGCAATGTTGCCGTCCAGCACATGCCCGCCTGATTTCCCATCACTGCTGATGAAGTGCGCGTGGTAGCCGGGATAACTTATCTCGCTCATGTAGGTAGGACTGACAATTATAACCAGTGTGCCTTTCACGTCGTTGAACTCGAAGATAGGCTCATTTTGAGTGATGGTTGAATATGGTGTGGCCGGGTAAGGCTGGTTCAACTTTGTCAGGCTCCTGGCCTTTATTGAGTCGAATGTGCCGTTAACTTTAATCGCGTAGAAAATGTTCTGCGTGGGCAACTGGCCGTTCAGGTATTGCTGCATCGCCTGGTAGCTCATCGGTTTGTCTATCGTTATGGCTTTATCGGCCTTGAAGAAGGTCGCCGTGGTGAAGGGAGTGGCCATAGCATCGCTTGCGGGATTTACCTTCCCCCCTGCCCCTATCTGGTAGTATTTTCCGTCCATGCCCAGCAGTTCGCCATCGATGGCATTGAATGCACCAAGGGCAAAATCACCATTGCGCTTCAAGTCTGCGACGGTGACATCCCCATCGTACACCCCACGGTTAATCGCACCGTAGGACCCAGTTATGAACAACGTTTTCCCGTTGCCCTGCGCGGCTGTGCAACCTGTAAGGAGCATGCCGGTGATTAGGATCACACCCATAATTACCGGTGAGATGGTGGCAATAATCCACCTGTTCATTTTTTTATTTCCCTCCTGCTTAAATATATACATATGGCCCCGCAGGCAGCTACATTCAAAGACTGCACTTTTGCCCCGGCCATGGGTATCATAATCCTGTGATCGGATTTATCCAGCAACGCGCTGGAAAGCCCCGCTGCCTCGTTGCCCAGCGCAAGCACCAGATTGTCCAGTCCTGCCAGCACCGACGTATCCTCCGCTCCACCCAGGTCAGCCGCAACCAGGCGGTGTCCCCTTCTTTTCAGTTCATCTATAAGATCAAGGTAGGCGGCCGTCCTCCTTATCCACAACGACAGGGCGCTGCCCGCCGTGGACTGTATGCACTTCGGGGAGAAAGGGTCCGCGCATTTGTCCGTCAGTATGACGCCCGAGTAATCGAAGGCTGCGGCTGTGCGGATGAGCGTGCCGACATTGCCGGGGTCCTGGATGTCTTCCAGCAGCAGTACCCTGTGCCCGGCCTCGCCGGGCAGGTGGTCGGAGTCTGTATCAGCCGGCAGCCGCACCACGGCTATGATCCCCTGGGATGTGCTGGCAGAACTGATGGATTGCATGCGGGTACCTGTGAGCGGTCTCAAGGGATAGTTACCGTAATGGTAAGGCTGGTCTCCCGTGTATAAAACCTCTATTATGCTGCCGGGACTGCTCCTGATCACCTGGCCTATGGCACGCTGGCCCTCCACCAGGAATGCGCCCGCAGTCAGCCGGCCTTTGCGGGTGGAAAGCTCCTTGTACCACGTGAGTGGTTTGAGCGAGCGGTCGCCGTCATCTTTCATATTATCGATTTTCGCCTGGAAGCACGCCAGTGTTTATAAAATTCTACTGCTGAAGGGATAAATGAAACAATTATTATGCCCAGGATGAAGAGCGAGAAATTTTCTTTGACAAAGGGCAGGTTGCCGAAGAAGTAGCCGCACAGTACGCAGACTGCCACCCACAGCAATCCGCCCGTCACATTGAAGAAGAGGAACCGGGGGTAGTTCATTTTGCCGACGCCTGCTACGAAAGGTGTGAAAGTCCTGAGGATGGGTGCGAACCTGGCCAGCACGATTGCCTTGCCCCCGTATTTTTCGAAGAACGCGTGGGTACGGTCGATGTATTCCCTCTTGATAAACCTGTAGTTCCTGCTGTACACCTGTTCCCCGATGCGGCTGCCTACAAAATAGTTGAAACTGTCGCCCAGAGCGGCGGCTAACCAGAGCAGCAGGATCAGCACCCACACATCTAACTCGCCCAGTGCCGCAAACCCGCCCACGGCGAAAAGCAATGAATCCCCGGGCAGGAAGGGTATGAATACCAGGCCTGTCTCGCAGAATATGATGAGAAAAACTATGCCGTAGATGAGGAGGCCGTACTGCTGTATGAGGCCGCCGATGTAAACGTCGATATGCAGCGCGACGTCCACTGCCTTGAACCCAAACTGCACGGCAGCTGAATCTTCAAAGAAGATAATAGCCGCAGCCAATACGGCCAGCAGCACAAGGGCGATGAGAATACAGGCTATTACCAGCCTGTTGGAAAATATCCCGTCGTATTTTTGAATATTAAAATCCCTTTTCCAGGATTAATAAAACGGGCCCCCTCTGTAATACCAGGGATAATAGAAAGGCGTGATATACGTGTTATATCCCTCCCGCAGGCCTTTGTTGTAGCCGGCGGTTTCGCCCTGTTGGTAGCCCTCGTCCTTGCCCTTGGTATAACCCTGGTCATACCCCGCCTTGTTGCCCTTGTCGTAGCCGGATTTATCACCGGCCTGGAAACCGAGGTCATATCCTATCTTTTGGCCGTTCTCGTAGCCCCTGGTGAAACCGGCCTTATCGCCGTCCGTCTTGCCACGGTCGTAGCCTGCCTGGAACCCGCTGCCGTTACCCCACAGGTATCCGCCCAGCAAAGCCGCGGCTACGATAATGACTACGGCTGCAATGACGAGGCCGAGCACCCATCCGGCAAGGGTCAGCGCAAATTTTCCTGACATTACACACCTCCTTATTCTTCAGTTGACGCTTCAGCTTTGTGAACCGCTAAAGCTGCCGTGTTGATCAACCCTCCGGTTAGATTGTACAACCTTTGCTGTGGACTGTGCATTCCCAACGTGATACTCTAATAATTAAGTAAATTATCGGGGGTGTTACATGTTAAAAGCTGGCAAAATCCTGCTCATCATAGCCGGTTTCCTGCTCATTTTAGACGCCTTCCTCATGGCTTTGCGCATACCCAACCCGCTGTTCGGCTGGCCGCTGCCCTGTCCACTGACCCTCCTGTCGCTGGGATTGGGTATATTGCTCACCGTTTTCGGCAGCCAATCCTGCTGTAAGAAGTAAACGGTCCACAGGTATTAAGCCGTGGTAGGGATAGGCAGGATCGCCATCCTGTCAGTGTTTGGTGTATAATAAGTTCATAGTTCAAGTTTAGGTTGTTACAAGCTTATTATAATCCTTCCAGAATTATCACAAGCCTTGAATGGCCCGAACCCCGGCTAAATTTACAACGTAAGAGGTCATTCATTGAGTTTCGAAATCTTCAATCTCCATCCCAGCATCATGGAAGGTGTCAGGGCGCAGGGTTACACTGAGCCTACCCCTATCCAGTTGCAGGCCATCCCACCCATCATGCAGGGGCGCGATATCATCGGCCTGGCGCAGACCGGTACCGGTAAGACGGCAGCCTTCGTGCTGCCGGTGCTGGACCGGCTGCTCAAGCTGCAGCGCGGGCGCATCGGCGCCGCGGTCATCTCGCCCACCCGCGAACTGGCGGAGCAAATCTGCGAGTCGGTTGACGCGCTTGGAAAGGGCACAAACCTCAAAAGCATCTCCATCTACGGCGGCGTAGGTATGGAACAGCAGGTGCGCAGGCTACGCAGCGGCGTGGATATCATCGTGGCCTGCCCGGGCCGGCTGCTCGACCATATCTGGAAGAGCACTATCGACCTTTCCTTCCTCGAGATGCTGGTCATCGACGAGGCGGACCGCATGTTCGACATGGGTTTCCTGCCCGACATCAAGAGCATACTGAGGTGCCTGATCAGGCCCCGCCAGACTATGCTTTTCTCCGCCACCATGCCTCCCGATATACGAAAGCTGGTGCAGGAGGCTTTGCGCATACCTGTCACGGTGCAGATCGGGCATTCCGCGCCGGTGGATTCCGTGTCCCATAGCATCTATCCCGTCAAGCAACACCTCAAGACAAAGCTGCTGACGGCGGTACTGCGCAGCTTTGAAACCGATTCGGTGCTGGTCTTCACCCGCACCAAGCACCGCGCCGACCGCGTAGCCCTGCAACTGAAAAGGACGGGATTCAGAGCCACGGCTCTGCATGGCGACCTTGCGCAGAACAGGCGCCAGGCGGCATTGGACGGGTTCCGCGACGGCTCAGTAAAGATATTGGTAGCCACGGATATCGCGGCCCGCGGCATAGACGTCCTGAGCATCTCGCACGTTATCAACCTGGACATGCCGGAGAACGTGGATGCCTATACCCACCGCATCGGCCGCACCGGCCGCATTGACCAGAAAGGCGATGCCCTGACATTTGTCACTGCCGCTGACGCCGCCGTGGTGAGAGAAATAGAAGAGGTGCTCAAAGCGCCGCTGGAACGCCGCAAGCTGGAGGGTTTCGATTACAATGCTGCGGCTCCCGAGATACCCGCCGATGCGCCGAGGCGCCCGTCGGGTGGTGGACGAATGGGACAGGAGCAGCGTTCCGCGGGCGCGCGCAGGCGTTAGGCGCCGCTTATTTCTTGCGCCGGCCCACAATGCCGTAAAGCATGATATCCAGTACGGCCGAGTAAATGCGGCCTACCGACATGCCGTGCGACAGCACCAGCGGGCTTTCGGCAACGTAAAGTGTGGCCTCTGAAAGTATCGTCTGCACTAAGTTCCAGTCTGTCTCCGAAGGAGTGACCAGGCCTTCGCGCCTGGCCGCGTTGAAGACCCGCCTGTATATCTCGCGGATCGAGGACAGGCGCGCGATCTGGTACTCGGCGAATATCTCGGGGTAAAGCTGCTTGAGCTCGATGATGCGTGTGGAAAGGTCCCCTTTGGGCAGTAAACCCACCGCCTCCTTGATCAATGCCGCGGATTTCTCCGTATCATAATCCTTGTGCCTGTCGAGGCTGGCCAGCGCCTCGTTGATCACGTACACCATGTGCATCATGCTGGCCCTTACCAGTCGCCTCTTGTCCTTAAAGTAGCGGTACACCGTGGCACGCGTCAACCCGCAGCGCGCCGCAACATCCTCTATAGTGGTTTTCTTTATGCCGTGGGCAAGGAAGACATGCAGTGCAGCCTCGATGATTTTTTCCTCTGTCTGCTTGTATTCAGGCATGATATGATATTAACATACCTTGTATCATTTGACTACTGATTTAACAGGAGGCGCCGGAGTTGAAAAAGAAGTGCATTGATAACGATTTCCTGCTTAAGGCGGGACCCTATTCGCATATTGTGGAGGCAGGCGGATTCCTCTTCCTGACGGGCATCGACCCCATGGACCTGGAAAAGGGACTGATCATCACTGATGATATCGTCAGGGCCACCGAAATTGTCATGCAGAATATGAAGCGCTCCCTGGAATCGGTGGGCAGCAGCCTGGCAAAGGTGGTGAAAGTGACGGTTTTCCTGCGTGATATGGGTGACTTCGCCAAATTGAATGAGGTTTACGCCAGGTACTTTCCCGTGGATCCGCCGGCGCGCACCTGCGTGGCCGTCAAAGAGGTACCCGGTAATTTCCAGCTCAAGGTCGAGGCCATCGCCATCAAGTAGCGCCGCCCTATAATTGCTTAAATACCTTTTGCGCCGCCCTCAATGTGGCTTCTATATCCCGCGGACTATGAGCCAGGGAGAGGAAGGCGGCCTCGAACTGCGACGGCGGCAGGTAGATGCCCTCTTCAAGCATTCCCCTCAAGAAGCGGGCGAAGACAGACGTATCGCAGCGGCGGGCGGAGGCATAATCGGTCACGCTATCTGCGCTGAAAAATATGGTCAGCAGGGATCCTTCGCGCGCTACCGACAGGGGCAGGCAGGCATCGCAGGCCGCCTCCGCCAGTCCCTGCTGCAGCAGTTCCCCTTTCTCCTCGAGTTGCCGGTAAACCGATGTATCGTTAAGTATCTCCAGTGTGGTTATGCCGGCGGTCATGGCCAGCGGGTTACCCGAGAGCGTACCGGCCTGGTAAACACTGCCCGACGGCGCCACCATCTGCATGATCTCACGCCTGCCCCCGTAGGCGCCCACCGGCAGTCCTCCACCGATGATCTTGCCTAAGCAGGTGAGGTCAGGACTAATCTTATACATCTCCTGCGCCCCGCCGTAGGCTACTCTAAACCCGGTTATGACCTCGTCGAAGATGAGCAGTGCGCCATGTTCTTTAGTCAGGCGGCGAAGGCCGCTGAGGAAGCCCCGGGCGGGATGCACCAGTCCCATATTGGCGGCGATCGGCTCAACTATGACGGCTGCGATACTGCCAGGGTATTTCGCGAAGAGGCGTCGTACGGCATCTAAATCGTTGTAGCCGGCCACCAGCGTATCCCTGGCGGTGGACGCGGTTACGCCCGGGGAATCCGGTATGCCCAGTGTGGCCATGCCCGAGCCGCCGCTGACCAGCAGGCTGTCGCAGTGTCCGTGGTAGCATCCGGCGAACTTCAATATCCTGTCCCGGCCGGTGAAGGCGCGGGCCAGGCGCAGGGCGCTCATGGTTGCCTCAGTTCCGGAACTGACGAAACGCAGCATCTGCATCGATGGCATGGCAGACGAAATCAGCGAGGCCAGACGTGTCTCATGTTCCGTGGCGGCCCCGAAGCTGGTGCCTTTCCCCGCCACATCCCTTATAGCTTTGACCACGCGCCGGTCGGCGTGCCCCAATATCAGCGGACCCCACGAGCAGACGTAATCGATATAGCTGTTGCCGTCGGCATCCCACATCTTTGAGCCTTTGCCCTTCACAATGAAGCGGGGGTTGCTTCCCACCGCCCCGAAGGCCCTTACGGGACTGTCCACTCCTCCCGGCAGGTAGCGCCGGGCTTGTTTGAACAGACGCTGCGAATTCTTTGCGGGTTTCATCTTATTTACGCCTGCTCGGCCAGCCAGGCTGCGGCTTCCTTAGCATGATAGGTGATGATGATGTCGGCCCCCGCCCTTTTGATAGAGCCGAGTATCTCCAGGATGGCCCTTTTCCCGTCTATCCAGCCGCGCCCTGCGGCGGCCTTGACCATGGCGTATTCGCCGCTCACGTTATAGGCGGCCAGCGGGCAATTGAAGCTGTCCCTCGCCTTGCTGATGACATCCAGGTAAGCTAATGCCGGCTTGACCATCACGATGTCGGCGCCCTCGTTGATGTCCTCTTCTATCTCCCTGAGTGCCTCGCGTACGTTGGGGGGGTCCATCTGGTAGGACCTGCGGTCGCCGAACTGCGGGGCGGAGCCCGCCGCCTCGCGGAAAGGGCCGTAGAAGGCGGAAGCGTACTTGGCTGCGTAGGAGAGGATGGGTATATGCTTGAAACTGTTGTCATCCAGCGACTGCCTGATGGCCCTGACCCGGCCATCCATCATGTCGGAAGGTGCCACTATGTCAGCGCCGCAAGAAGCGTGGGAAAAAGCCATCCTGGCTAACAGGGGAAGGGTGCTGTCATTATCGACATCGCCGTTTACCACTATCCCGCAGTGCCCGTGATTAGTGTACTCGCACAGGCAGATATCGGTCACCACTATCATTTGAGGGACAGCCTTTTTTATAGCGCGTATAGCCAGCTGGACAACGCCATCAGGGTTAAGCGCTGCCGAACCGGTCTCGTCTTTGTCGTTTACCACGCCGAACAGCAGTACGGCGGGCACCTTGAGCCGTGCCAGTTCATGCACCTCGGCGGCCAGCCTGTCCACGGAGAAATGGAAGATGCCGGGCATGGTATCGATCTCCTTCTTTATGCCCTTGCCTTCAACGATGAAGAGGGGGAAGACGAGGTCGCCCGTATCCAGGCGGCTCTCCCTCACCAGTGACCTAAGTGCAGGACTTTTTCTCAGGCGGCGCATACGCAAATCCGGAAATACAGGCATTCAGGCCTCCTTGCGGAAATAATCTTCCATCGCTTCGATCAGTCCGGCCATGCTCTGCTCTTTGGCCAGGACGTGCACTTTGAGTCCCGCTTTGACGGCGGTTGCCGCGGTCTTGGGGCCGATGCAGGCGATTTTAGCCCTGATTTGACCTATCCCGGCGCTGCTCAATCCCGCCAGCAGGTTGGTCACGGTCGATGAGCTGGTGAAAGTGATCGCATCCAAGTGTCCGGGCAGCAGCAGTTCTTTCAGCTTAGCCTGGTTGCTGCGCGGCCTGGCCGTGCGGTAAACGGCTATCTCGTCCACGGTGGCGCCCAGTTTTTTAAGCCCCACCGTGATTTCGTCGTCGGCTATGTCTGCGCGGGGCAGCAGGAAGCGTTTTCCCCTGACGGCCTTTTGGGTCAGGCCGCTGATGAAGCCCTCCCCTGTGTGGACCCGGGGTACGTAGTCCGCCGTGATGCCGCGTTCCAGCAGGGCCCTGGCCGTCATCGGTCCGATTGCCCCTATTTTCAGTCCGCCCAGTGCGCGGGAATCCAAATTCATCTCACCCACGCGGCGGAAAAATGCCTCGACGCCGTTTACGCTGGTGAATGCCACCCAGTCATAGGTGTTCAAGTCCGAGATGCCCCTGTCCAATTCAAAGTTTGCCCTCACCGGACGTATCTCGATTGATGAGAAGCGCACGGACTGCGCCCCGCGCTCGGTCAGCAGCCTCTCCAAACTTCCCGCCTGGCTGCCGGCGCGTGTGACCAGCACGCGTTTTCCGAAGAGGGGGAAGAGATCGAACCAGCGCAGCTCCCGTCGCATATCGACGACGCGGCCGATGACTATGACGGCGGGGGCCATTATGCCCGCCCCGCCGGCTTTTTTGGCTATGTTCTTTAAAGTCCCGGTAATGGTGAACTGCGTAGGCAATGTCCCGTCCCTTATGACAGCCGCCGGCGTACCGGGTTTCATGCCGTGCTTGAGCAGCAGCGCCGTTATGAGGGGCAGGTTCTGCATGCCCATCAGTATGACCAGAGTGCCGCCGGATTTGGCCAGCAGGTCCCAGCGGATATGGGAGCTGCTCTTGGTGGGGTCTTCGTGGCCGGTCAGGATGGTCAGCGAGGATGAGAGCCCGCGCTGAGTGACAGGTATGCCGGCGTAGGCGGGCACCGCCAGGGCCGAGGTGATACCGGGCACCACTTCGAAGGCGATGCCGGCGGACTTCAGCGCGGCGGCCTCCTCCCCTCCCCTGCCCAGTAGATAGGGGTCGCCCCCCTTGAGGCGCACCACGGTTTTGCCGCTGTTGGCAAGGTCCACCAGCAGGAGGTTGATATCATGCTGCTCAATGTGATGTTTGCTGCCCGTCTTGCCGGCATATATTTTTTTCGACGCTGCCGGCGCATGGTCAAGTATCAGGCTGCTGACCAGGTGGTCATAGACAACCACATCTGCCCTTGAAAGGCATTCAGCGCCCTTCAGGGTGAACAGCCCGGGGTCGCCCGGGCCTGACCCCACCAGGTAAACCTTTCCTTTCTTTAGCGGCATCGCGTGTCCTTTATGAGGCCAGCGGCGCCCGCTTCCAGCATGCTGCGGGCCAGGTTTTGGCCTGCTTGCTGCGGGGATACCGCATTGCCCTCGTATGAGATTTTTATCATCTGGCTGCCCTCCCTGTCTGCAACCATGGCCTCTATTTTGAGCATCCTGGCATGCACAGTGGCCAGGGCTGCCACGGGGGCGCGGCAGCCGCCCTCCACGGCATGCAGGAAAGCCCGTTCGGCCGTCACTGCCTGCCAGGTGGGCAGGTGGTTGATTATTTTTATCATCTCCACTACCCGGTGGTCATCTTCCCTGGCCTCTGCGCCCAGCGCGCCCTGCCCCACGGCCGGCAGGAAGTCTTCCAGGGGCAGGTAGGTGGTTATTTTATCATCCCATCCCAGCCTGAGCAGCGCTGCGGCGGCCACGATCACGCCTTCCATCTTGCCGGAACTCACCAGCCGCAGGCGGCTGTCCACGTTGCCGCGTATGCCGCAGACCTGCAGGTCCGGGCGCACGTGCCTGAGCTGTGCCGTGCGGCGCAGGCTGCCGGTGCCTATGCTTGAGCCGGGCTTCAATTCAGCTAAGGGGGCGCAGGCCACCAGCGCGTCGCGGGGGTCCAGCCTCTGCGTCACAGCCGCCAGGCATAATCCCGCTGGCAGCAGGGTTGGCAGGTCCTTGAGGCTGTGCACTGCTATATCTATGCGGCGGTTGAGCAGGGCTTCCTCCAGCGCTTTGACGAATATGCCTGTATCGCCAGCCTCGTCGATGCTGATATCGCGGTTGCGATCCCCCTCGGTCACGATTTTGCGTATCTCGATCTCGAGCCCGGGATGGGCCAGCTTGAGCTCGCCGGCCACCGTATTAGCCTGGATGAGTGCCAGCCTGCTTCCCCGCGACCCGATCACTATTTTATTATTCATGAGTCCTGTCCCTCATCCAGCCCGAAAAGCCGGCTGACGGTCTCTGCGCGGTCTGTGATGCTGCCCGACTTGAGGTAGAGGATGGGGTCCCTGAGTATCTTATCCACCACCGACCGGGTGAGCAGGTCGATGGATAGTCGCTCTTCCTCAGACAACGAAGGCATATTTTTGAGGGACCTGTGGTACTGCGCGGCGCGTATCTTCTCTGCCTTAGACACAAGGGACTTTATGACCGGCCGTGCGCTGTATGCCTGCCACCATTTGATAAGTATATCGAGCTCATGTGCTATGATCCCCTGGACGGCCGCCACCTCCGCCTCTCTTTCCTGGCGGTTGTCATCAGCAGCGCCGTTGAGGTCATCCATGTTGTACAAATGCACATTGCCGATGCCGCTGACGGCGGGTTCGACGTTGCGTGGCAGGGCGATATCGATGATTATCATGGGCAATTGGGGGCGTCCACCCATGGCCTCGTTCACCTGCCTGTGATGCAGCACCGGGTGCGGCGATGCTGCACAGGTGATGACGATGTCCGCGTCCATCAACTCGGCCGCCAGCATATCGGGTCCGACGGGACGCCCGCCGTGGAGGCCGGTAATGTTTACGGCGCGCTGCAGTGTCCTGCTGACCACGGCAACCTCGGTGGCGCCCCTGCCGCAGGCCACCCTGAGGGCCAGTCTGCCCGCCTCGCCGGCCCCTATGATGACGATCTTAGACCTGCCTATATCGGCCACAACATCTAAGGCTTTATTAACTGCGATGGAACTGATGGAGAGAGAGTTTCTGCTGATGCCAGTCTCATCGCGTGCGCGCCTGCCTGCGCGTATGGCGCTGTTAAAGATATGCCGCAGGGGCAGGTTGACCGTGCCGGCTTTCTCGGCTGCCGCCAGTGCCTGGCCGGCCTGGCCCAGCACCTCGTATTCCCCGATCACCATGGAATCAAGCCCGCAGGCAACGCCGAAAAGGTGCTCAAAGGCGGCCCGGCCGCTCTTTACGTAGAGATAGGGGGCTGTATCCACTTGCAGGCCAACGCTATTAGCCAGGAAATCTGTGCAGGCTTTTTCGAGGACGCTTATGTGGCTGCTCGTGGCATATATCTCGGTACGGTTGCAGGTGGAGAGGATAATGCCGTGCTGCGCGTGCTGCCGAAGCAGGTGCAGGAACCCTGGCAGCCCATCGGGACCGATGGCCGCTTTTTCCCGAACCGCCAGAGGCGCTGTGCGGTGGTTTATGCCGGCCATGCTAAAGTGCATAAATATATTCCATCTGAAAGCCTACTTCCTGCGTTTTCTCAGCTTCTCGAGCAGGGAATCCCCGGCTGCTTTTTCCTTTCCCTGCTTTAACAGCGCGATCAAGGAGTCTGTGTCTATGGCCTGCTGCCAGTCCCTGCTGCTGACTTTCAAATTTTCCCTCTTGGCCTGCCGGCGGACCTGCTCAACTACAAGTACCAGCGCAGCATATTCCCTGCCGAATTCATCTTCCAGCCTGCTGCGTATCTTGCGCGCCAGCGCGGGGCTCTTCCCCGAGGTGGACACCGCTATGGCCAGGCTGCCCCTGCGCATGATGGCAGGCACGATGAAATCCGACAGCACGGGGTCGTCCACCACGTTGACTAATATGCCGCGTTTTTTCGCTTCAGATGCCGCCTCCATGTTGACAGCGCGGTTGCTGGTGGCCACGATGGCGACCTGGAAGCCTTTCACATCACCGGGACGGTAGGCCCTGTTTATAACTTTAATATTGCCGTCGTCCGCCAGCTTGCGCAGACCGGCGCAAAGCCGGGGGCTGACCACGGTGACGGCTGCCCCGTGTTCCAGCAGCGCCGTAACCTTGCGCAGCGCGACCTGGCCGCCGCCGGCCACCAGGCATTTCCTGTCCTGCAGGTTGAGAAAGACCGGGTAATAAACTGCCATCCCCTCTTTAGACACTGTATATAATCCTTGTTTTTTTAAATTCCTTTACGCTGAAAAGAGCCGCGTAATCCCTGAGGCCTGTTCCCACGGCCATCTTTTCAATTGCCCTCAGGCAGGCCGTCTTATCCCGGCTGTGCACCATGGCGAAGAGATTATAATTCCAGGAATCATTAGTCGCCCTCTCGTAGCAGTGGCTAACCTGCCTGCTGGAAGCCAGCAGGCGTCCCAGTTTTACAACTTTGCCGGCAGGGGCGTCCCAGCAGGTCATGGCATTGGCCTCATACCCCGCGTTGCGATGGTTGATAGATGCGCCGTAGCGCCGCATGATGCCCCTGCGTAGCAGGGAACGGCCGTGTACCAGCATCTTTTCCACGTCCATGCCTATACCGTGCGCCAGCAGCGAAAAAGGGTCGGGACAGAGAGGGAGGTCATGCTGCAGGCCGTTTATAACCTGCCTGTCTGCCTGCGATAACCTGGCCCTGATAGGAAGGCCGGAACCGTTTGAAATATGCTCTTCCGCCGAGGTATCTTCAGTGCGGCTGAAATCGGTCCTCAACTTGAATACCCTGGTGGCTGGTAGAGCGATTACAGCCTCTGCCCTGCAACTATCAGATATATCCTGCACCTCTGCCTGAAGGTCTTTTCCCGGGGGCACGGATAGCGTTACCCAGATATTGAAGTCATGCTCCCTCTGGTAACCGTGGCTGATTCCCTTATGGGCGCCGAGGTATTTTTCAGCGCTTTTTATGCAGGGCAATTCAACCTTCATTGCTACCAGGGTGCTCTGGTAGCCCAGCCTCCTGGCGTCCAATACCGGGCTGACCTGGCGTACTATGCCCTTCTTTTTGAGATCAATTATTCCCCTGATCACGTCGTCAGCGGCCATGCCGAGCTCGATGCCTATATCATGGTAGGGTTCCCTGGTGAGGGGAAAACCTGACTGCAGCATGCCGAGCAACCTGCTCTCATCGGTGAAGCGGGCGGACTCAGGCATTTACGCGTTCTCCCTTTATATGGCGGGGCTGGTATATGCAATAAGGTTCGGACTCTAAGTAATCCCCCGTATTCTCGTAGGCGCGGGCACGGCAGCCGCCGCAGATTGTTTTATATTCGCAGATGCCGCATTTTCCCTTGATTGCGCCGGGGTCGCGCAGTTGCCTGAAGAGCGGCGAATCGTGCCAGATATCGCCGAAAGCCTGGTCTCTTACATTGCCCGCCGCCAGGTCTAAGTAGCCGCACCCCTGCACCTGGCCGGTGTGTGAGATGAAGCAGAAGCCGCTGCCGGCCATGCACCCGCGGCTGATCGAGTCGGCGCCTCCCGGGTGACGGTGAGCAGCGGGGGGGGAAGGGGCTTTTGCCACCTCATGCTTGCCGCGCTGCCTCAGTACGCGCAGGTAATGCGGCGCGTCGGTTGGTTTAAAAAATATCCTGTCCTTCAGTTCAAGCTGCCTGTCATATATCCAGTTCAATGCGTCCTCGTATTCCGCGGCGCTGAGCTCAACGTCTCCCAGTCCCTTTCCCCTTCCTGTAGGCACCAGGAAGAAGGGGTGGAAGGCCACAGCCCCTTCGTGTAGCGCCAGGGCCAGCAGGTCATCTAAGTAAGCGATGTTCAATTTGGTGAGTGTACAGTTTACCTGTACTTCAATGCCGGCCTCCCGGATATTGCGGATGCCTGCCAGGGCCGCCGCAAAGGCCCCCTGCTGCCCGCGGAAGCTGTCTTGCAGTCCGGGTGTGGGGAAATCCAGGCTGACCGAGACGCGCGCGAGACCGGAGGCTTTAAGCCGCGCTGCAATTTGAGGGGTGACCAGCGTCCCATTGCTGCCCATCACCACGCGCAGCCCCTTAGACCGTGCATATCCGGCTATGGAGTACACGTCACTGCGCGCCAGCGGCTCCCCGCCGGTGAGTATAATGATAGGATTGCCCGCTTCCCTGATCTGGTCGATCAGGCGCAACGATTCTTCGGTAGAAAGCTCATTGGCATAGTTGCCGCCGGTGGCTGATGCGCGGCAGTGGGAGCAGTGTAGATTACATGAGCGCGTGACCTCCCATGCCACGAGTTGCAGCCGGGGCTGGATCAAACCGGGGGCTGCCGCATCAGGAGTCATTTTATTAAACCTATCTCCCTGTCGTTGAGGTAACAGGCGGGATCCTCCGCCCAGGTATCGCCGTACACTGCTTCAGCGCGTACCCGCAGGTTGCCGTTGCACAAATCGAGGTGCCTGCAGCGGGCGCAGCGCCCCTTGAGCAGGGGTTTGCGGTTTTTCAATCCCTTCAAGACCGGCTGGGACATGTCCGTCCAGATATCGCCGAACTTGCGCTTCAAAACGTTGCCAGGCGAATAGCTCTGCCAGAACTGGTCGGGGTGCACGTCGCCTTTATCATCTATAGCCCCTATCCTCATGCCTGAACTGTTGCCCCCGTTCATCTTGAGCAGTTCCAGTATCCCCGCTGCGTCTTCCCGCCCGTCCTCCTTCGCCCTCAGGTAGAGGTACACCCCGTCCGCATGGTTGCCCACGGTGAGCACCTCTTTATGCAGGCCGCGCCTGTGCATAGCGAGTGTACGTTCACAAATTATGTCCATAACCCTGCGTTTTTGAGAGTGAGGAAGGTCCTGATCCCTCAGGTTGCTGCCCCGCCCTGAATAGGCTAAGTGGTAGAAACAGACACGGTTTATGTTCTCCTGTTCTACCAAAGAGAAGATGCCGGGTATCTCGGTGTGGTTATATTTTGTGATGGTCAGCCGGAGGGATACCCTGACGTCCCTGGCCACGCAGGCGCGGATGCCCGCCAGCGCCTGCTGGTAAGCGCCGTCTTTGCCGCGGAAGCGGTCGTTGGTTGAGCGTGTGCCGTCAATGCTGATGCCGACCTCGGCGAAACCCATTTCCTTTATTTTATCCGCCGTTTTCTCGTCGATAAGCGTGCCGTTGGTTGAGAGGGCCACGCGCAGGCCGCGGCCTGTGGCGTGCCCGGCCAGTTCGAAGAGGTCATCCCTCAGCAGGGGTTCGCCGCCTGAAAAAAGTATGACGGGCACATTGAATTCAGCCAGGTCATCAATCAAAATCATGCCCTGTTTTGTGTTCATGATGGGCATCTCTGACCGGCTACCCGAGCCGGCATAGCAGTGTATGCAGCGCAGGTTGCATTGCCCGGTGCAATTCCAGACCACCACCGGACCCGGCTCTGCAAGGCCCTTCTTTCCCGTGGTCCCGGCGTTTTCACGGTAGCGCAGGCTGTCGCCCGGGCTCACCGTGCCACAGAGCAGGCGCGATACAGATATCATGACGGGCGCGCTCCACCGTCCGTATATTTTTGGTGTGCGTCTATCATGGCGACAAGTGTTTCATCCATCAGGCGGTTGGCCAGCGGTATAGCCTCCGCGATGCGTCCGCCCAGCGACTCGCGCTTGCCCATGAGGTTGACTGCAGCCTGCATGATGGGTTCGCGGTGCATGAGGAAGGCCTGCACCGACGCGGTCAGCGGCATCCCCATCTCGGCCAACAGGCGTCCGAAACCACTGCCGGTCTCGCGGGCATCTGCCAGGGATTCCTCCCTCCTGGCGGGCTCACTGATATACCTGGCTGTCAGGTTAAGCAACTGGCGGCCCAGGGCGGCAAGCTGCCGCTGGTGCTCCTCGCACGGTTTAACTGACTGCGCTGCGCTGTCTAAGAAACCGCGGGCGATCTCCCTGTGGCGGGGTGTGGTGTCCTCAAGTTCGCTTACCAGGTCCCTGATGCCAAGCACTTTCTGGCCGGGCCGGGTGAGTTTCTTCAGGTCCAATTTCGAGTAGCGCCGGTGCCCGCCTGGTGTCACGAATGCGCTGAGCTTGCCCTCATCCGTCCATTGCCGCAGGGTGGCCTCGTTGACCCCCAGCATCTGGCTGGCTTCACTTATACTGATTAAATCTGCCTTCTTCATGGCGTTAACCCCAAATATGGTGGATGTTGAAAAACCATTGGACGATAAATAATATAGAAATCTATAGAAATATACAATATTCTATAGGATTACATGGTGACTGTGGCCGTGCCTGTCTCTCTTGGGAGACCAATCATGGACGAAACGCTTGGAAACTGAGCCATTCGCCACTCAGAAATCGGGCCACTCCATGAAGTAGGGTAATCTACAGGGAAATCAGTGACTGCCGTAGGAAAGGCGTGATAAAAATACCACGCCGTCCGGGTGGGTCAATCTACATGAACAGTGGTTGGTCAAAGCTCGTGGTTAATGACAGGCTGAGTAGCACAGTACCGCCATACCACCCCGCTATATGAATTCCGATCGTAAAGAACAAAATTTGTATCACGGATGTATCATAGGACATCTAACGAGTTTCCTTAATGGATCCGTCAGGTGTCCTTTTTTTATGGGCGCGTCAATGTTGTATAATCCAATCAACCGGAGGCGAATATGCTGGTAAAGATTGAGAATTATTTTGACGGTGAGTGTTGGTGCGCACGTGGCATTGGGGAAGATATATTCACCCAGGGGCGGACTCTCGACGAACTGCACGAGAATGTCAAAGAAGCCGTGGCCTGTCATTTTGGGGATACATCGGAATCTATTACCATACTCACTCTTTCTGAGGTTAAGCTGGTAGATGCCAAGGCTTCCGCAAGTTAGCGGTGACCATCTCGTCAGGCTGCTTGATTCCCTCGGTTATGTCTTTGACCGTCAGAAGGGCAGCCATGCCACTTACGAAAAGACTGCTATAATCGGCAAGCATACCATAACTGTTCCTATGCACAAGGAGATTACAAAGGGAACATTAAATGATATCCTCAATAAACTCAGCCTCTTTAACGGCATCAGCAAGGAAGACCTGGTCGCTAAACTGAAGGAACTATAGCCAGATACAGTATTCATGCCATATTACAATGCAAAATTACATTACTAATGTAAAAATGCAATAAAAACGAATTAGATGTGCATGCGGATGATGGTGATAGTGCCGGTCGGGGTGCTCCACCCGGCGTTGATATCGTTATCAGGCTTCCATTTGAAGCTCTATTTTCTCTACCCTGTTGTAGTCTTTCTTGTAGAAGAAAGAGCCGGCGAAGAAGAGCGCCGCGGCAACGACCAGGTAGATAGGCAGGAAGGTCATGGCGGTCTTGATGCCGTAAGCATCGGAAAATGCCCCTGTCACTATGGGTCCCAGCGATGAGCCGAGCAGGTGCTGGACGATAACCGCCAGGGCGACAGAGGTGGCGCGCAGCCCCGCATGGACCACGTCCTGGCAGACGGCCAGCGCAGCCGGGATGAAGCAGGTTATGGAGATGCCCACACACAGCAGCACGATGTACTGGCCCATACCTTCAAGTAGTGAAAACGCCAGGTAAACAAAGGCTGCCGCAATCAGTACGGATATGGCGCAAAAGAGCAGGCGGCCCCTCAGATTTTTCTTGTACCACAGGTCGGCCAGGAAGCCGCCCAGCGGCGCCCCGATGACCGCCAGTGCCATTATGGCGCTGGCGCGTAATCCGGCCTGGTCCTCGGCAATGCCCCCGGCACGGAAGAAATAGGTGGGCAGCCAGGTGATGATAGAGGTTGTTACGAACACGACAGCGGCAAAGCCGAAGTACGTGAACCACAGCGATGGTGTATGAAGGAACTCTTTGCTGATATCACCGAAGCTCATCTTTTTCTTTGTTGAGCCCCTGTCATCATCCACTGTCTTGACCAGCTCAACGGTTTTGTAGTCCTTGACGAAGAAAAACAATATGGCCACGATCAAACCCGGTATGGCTACCAGGCCGAAGGCGTGCTGCCACCCTAAATTCTTAGCGATGACCCCGCCCAGCGCGATGCCCACTGCGCTGCCCAGCGGTATGGAAGCGTTCCACAGGCCGAACATGCGCGCGCGCTTCTCCTCGGGGTACAGTCCTGAGATCATGGCGGACCCGCCGGGTGCATAGCCGGCTTCGCCTATGCCGATAGCGGTCCTTGCGCCGAATAGTGCCTTGAAATTGGGCATAAAGGCGCAGGCCGCCGTGGCAAGGCTCCAGAACACGGCCATCAGGCCGATGGTCTTCTTGCGGCTCCAGCGGTCAACCAGGATGGATACGGGGAAGGTGAAGATGAGGATGGCCCAGTAAACCGCGGAAACCAGCATGCCGCACTCAGCATCCGATATGCCCCAGTCCCTCTGTATAAAGGGGAAAAGGGATGTGACCACGGTGCGGTCCACGTAATCGAAGAAGTAAAGCAGGAAGAGCAGGACGAATATGTACAGCCGGGCACCTGAAGGCATCTCGTAGCGCTTTGCAGCGGGCTGATTATCCATCCTGCTCACCTACCCTTATTATTTTGAAGTTACTGCGGTTACTTTTTCTTGAGTCCCAGCATCTGCCTGGCTTCCTCGACGTTGGCAATTTCGAAGTCCAGTTCGCGGGCGATCTTGACCGCTTTCTCGACAAGCTGCGCGCTGCTCTTGGCCAGCTCGCCCTGCCTGATATAGATGTTGTCCTCGAGGCCGACGCGTACGCTGCTCGCGCCTAATATCATGGCCATGGTGATCATGGAGAACTCGTCCTTGCCGATGCCCAAAGCCTGCCAGTGAGCATTGGGGAAAAGCCTCTTACCCTCCTGCACGGCAAACATCAGCATCTCGGGACTGGACGGCATGCCGCCCTCGATGCCCATGGCGTAATCGAGGTGGAAATGATCGTCCTGGCTGAGGGTGCCATCTTCAATGTGGCGGTAGGTGTTGTGCAGGTGGCTGATGTCGTAGATCTCCAGCTCCAGGCCCCAGCCCTTCTTCTTGATACCTTCAATGGCCTTCTTCTGGTATTCATAGTTGTTGGAGAATATGGCTCCGCCGTATTTACCGATGGAGAATTCGAAGGTGCCCATGTTCACGGTCAGCATATCGGGCTCGGGCACGATATCGAGCAGGGCCAGCTTCTGTTTGGTGTCGGGCAGGATCAGCTCGAAGGTTTCGTAAATGACCCAGACGCCGATGCCGCCGCCGGCCTCGATCAGGATGGGACATTTGGCGCGGATATCGGAGACCATCTCCCCCCACACCTTGATGTCGGGTGTGGCCAGCTTGGTCTTGGTGTCCCTGGCGTGGATGTGCACCAGGGAGGCGCCGGCATCGTAGCAGCTCTTGGTTTCTACGGCCACTTCCTGCGGGGTTATGGGCAGGTAAGGTGTGCGCTTGCCGAACTTGGGGATACCCGGGGTATCCTCGTGCAGCGTGTTTGACCCGATGGGGCATACCTGGATGATGAGTTTCTTAGCCATGTGGTTGCAGTACCTCCTTAATATATAAAATTATTATTTAATATATGCCGTTATGCTTGCGAATTCATTGAGGTTTGACAGGGAGGGTTTTCTCTTCCCATCCTCTATCTCTTTTATCACTCTTGTCACCAGTTCGTTGGCCGGCGTTTTCAATCCCACCTCTTTGCCCTTCCTGACCACGTATCCGTTGACGAAATCCACCTCGGTCTTGCGCCCCTTTTCGATATCCTGCCACATGGATGGCTTGGTGGCGCGGTGGTTGGCGAATCCCATCTCCAGCAGTTTGGATGCCTGGTCGAAGTCAGCCTTATTGCGCACCAGGACGATGGAGGGTGATACTCCCATCAGGTCGGCGAACTTCACTCCCGCCTTGATACCGACATCGTAGGTCTCGGTAATCACTGTCAGCGCCACCTTGCGGGCGGCCTCGTTGTCGATCACTTCCCCGTAGGTCAGGCCAGCCGTGGTGCCAACTCCGGTCAGCGAGACTGTAATCAGGAGCTTGGTCCAGCGGTCCCCGATTATATTGTCGGAGACCTCTGTGGGGAAGGCCTTTGAGAGCAGTGTGGCGGTCTCATCCACCATCCTGTTCTTCCCGGTCGGCCACTGGCCGATGATGAAGCCTCCGTCGGTGGTCTGCATAAGCTGCCCCGGTCCTTTATTGGTGCTGCCCCAGGTGATGCTGCAGGCGATGGTGCGCTCCAGTCCCACGATTTTTGCTATGGTCTCCTCGTTGATGCCGTTTTGCAGCGAGACCACCGGCGCTGTTTTGGAGATGGAAGGCAATACGGAGGTCAGTGCGCTCTCGGTATGCAAACCCTTCACAGCCAGCAGGACTATATCGGCCCAACCGGCATATTCCTTGCCCGTGAATTCGCCGGGGAGCATGGTCCTGACCGGGATGATAAGCTCCCTGAAGCCGCTTATCTCAAGTCCACTATTCATGCCCTTGACGTGCTCTTTATCGGCGTCCAGCACGATCACATTCTGGCCTTTCTGTGTCAAAAGCGCTGCCGTTATGCCCCCGATCGCCCCTCCTCCCACAACAAGAATATTTTTATAAGGCATGGGTGAAATCCGTCTCCTTGTTAAATTACTTGTGCGCTAAACCGCTCAACCAGTACAACCTTTGCCCGGGGTCAAAGTTATTATACATTGTATGCTTTACCTGTCAACAGAGTTATATTTACAGCTTCACAAGCCCTGGTGGTAGATCTATTTGTATATTTTAAAAGCTGTCTCAAAGGCGGCCAGGCTCTTCTGTATATCTTTTTCCGTCATCACGCCCGACATATAAACATGGCCGGGCAGCAGCACCACGCCCGGGTCTCCCAGCAGCAATCCCAGCCGTATCATAAGGTCGAACTCGAAGACCTCCAGCACCTGGCTCATATCGAACTTGCCGTTGAGGCCGAAATGCACGATGCTGTAGATGGCGTGGGCCGAAACGTCCATCTTTAGGCGGGCTGTTATTTCATTGATGCCCTTAGCCAGGTCTGTAGCTCGGTCGATGGAGTTCTGGATGTAGTTGCCCTTTTCAAGTTCCTCGATGAAGGCGATGCCGGCCGCCATGGCCAGCGGGTGTGCGCAGAACGAGCCCATGGGGAAGAGCGGCCCGAAATGCTCGGCCCTGGGATCCAGAGCGCCCACCACCGACATTACATCCTCGCGTCCGCCCACCGCTCCTACGGGCATGCCGCCGCCGACGGGTTTTCCAAGGCAGGTGAGGTCGGGCGTTACGCCCAGCACCTGCTGCGCGCCGCCGATTGCCACCCTGAAGCCGGTGGCCACCTCGTCGAAAGCCAGCAGGACATTGTATTTTGTAGCGACATCGCGTAACTGCTTCTGGAACCCCTCTTTGAGCGGCGTACCCCCCGAGGAGGCGCCCAGCGGCTCCAGAACGATGGCCGCCACCTGGTCCCTGTTATCTATGAGCGCCTTCTCCACTATGCCGATGTCGTTGGGAGGAAGGTTGATCAGGTTGTCCCAGTGGTTAACGGGTATGCCCAATGTGAAGAGCGTGCCGGAGCCGGCCGCCAGGGCATCGTAGGACAGCACGCTGTTCCAGCCGTGGTGGTGCCCGGCGAACTTGATTATCTTGGTCTTGCCGGTGAAAGCCCGTGCGATCTGGCAGACCAGTTCGGTGGCCTCGTTGCCGGAATTGACTATTTTTATCTTCTTGATGGAGGGGTAATGCTGCATGACCTTCTGCGCCCACCTGGTGGCCAATTCCTGGCACATCTCCAGGTGGAACCCGTATTTATCCAATGCCCTGTCGATAGCCTTGCGGATGGCCGGCGCCTTGTGCCCGATGTAGGAGATGCCCTGGTCGATGAACATGTCGATGTACTCGTTGCCGTCCACATCGGTCATCCTTGAACCTTTAGCGTCGTCGATGAAGAGGGGATAGGGCCTGTGCCATATCATGTATGCGGGCGCGCCCATGGGGACGATGTATTTGCGTGATTCCTCGTTGAGCTTTTTAGACTTCGGCGTTTTCTTCTCGTAAGCGGCCACAACTTCCCTGTACTTCTCGTCGCTCAGCCTTGGTATGCTCATTTTTACCTCCCCTTTGCCCGCCCGGCCCGGCGGTCCTGCACGCTGCGGACGCCGTATTTTAAAACACTGTGTTACAAAAAACAACAATTTTGTATAACCTGTTTAACCGCGGCTTCAGTTAATGAATTGTGCTGCCCATGTGCCTGCGATATACTTACCATAAAGCGCAGTATGGAAAGAGCTATGCATAAAGGCGGCAATAAACGGGTTGACCCCGGCGGGCAAAAGGTTGGCCGACTCTGGCTGACCGGCCTGCTCAAGAAGGTGCAGACGGGCGACCTGTCCCTGCAGGACGCAGTCAAGCAGTTGAGCGTCCTGCCGTACGAGGATATGATGCATGCCAAGCTCGACCACCACCGCAGCCTGCGCACGGGCTTCCCTGAGGTTATCTTCGGACCGGGAAAGACGAAAGAGCAGATGGTCGGCATTGCGGTGCGCATGGCGGCGCATTCGGATAGGGTGCTGATCACACGTGTCGATGCCGATGGATTTAAGGCGGTGAAGAAGAAATTGCCTGACGCCGTGTACAACACGGCTGCCCGCGCCATCATCATAGACCGTATGCCGAAAAAGGCCGGGAAAGCGGGTATAACCGTAGTAACGGGGGGTACGGCAGATATTCCGGTGGCCGAGGAGGCCGCCGTCACCGCCGAACTTATGGGCAACCGTGTTGAGCGCATATTCGACGTCGGGGTGGCCGGTATCCACCGCCTCTTCGACCACCTTGGGCAGATCAGGAGCGCCAAAGTCATCGTTGCCGTGGCCGGCATGGACGGTGTGCTGCCGGCTGTTCTGGGCGGGCTTGTTACCTGTCCCGTCATAGCCGTACCCACCAGCGTCGGCTACGGGGCCAATTTTAAGGGTGTGGCGCCCCTGCTGACCATGCTAAACAGCTGCGCGCCGGGCGTGGCCGTGGTGAATATCGATGGAGGGTTTAATGCTGGCTACCTGGCCGGACTGATCAACAGATGAAGACGCATAAATTGAGCGTTGAAAGCAGGACCTCCGATAAATTGGCCCACCTGGAAGGACTCATAGGCAGGATGAATTCCGCCATCGTGGCATATTCGGGTGGCGTTGACAGCACATTCCTGGCGGTCAAGGCGCATGAGATTTTAGCTGACGGGGCGCTCATAGTGCTGGCCCGGTCGCCCCTCATAGAGGCTGAAGAATTCGAGGCGGCTAAGAAGCTGGCGGACGGCCTGAAACTGAAGCTGATTGAGATAAAGTTCAACCAGCTCGACATACCGGATTTCGCTGTCAACACCAGGGACCGCTGCTACCACTGCAAGCTGACCATGCTGGGGATATTGAACGAGACCGCACGGGCCAAACATATAAAATATGTCTGCGACGGCACCAACTACGATGACCTGAGCGATTACCGCCCCGGCCTGGTGGCCGTTGCCGAGTTGGGAGTGCGCACTCCCCTGGCAGAGTCATTTTTAACCAAGAAAGAGATCAGAAACCTGGCAAAAGCCAGGGGCCTACCGAACTGGAATAAGCCGGCCATGCCCTGCCTGGCAACCAGGATACCGCACCTGACGCCCATCACGAAAGAGGTGTTGGGAAAGGTATCCTCGGGCGAGGCTTTTATCAGGGGGTTGGGGGTTGAACATGTAAGGCTGAGGCACCATCACGACATCGCCAGGATAGAGGTTGATGAGAAGGGGTTCAGGACGCTATTCAAGAAGGGCAACCGTGAAGCCGCCATCGCAGCTGTCAGGCAACTCGGCTATAAACACGTCACGGTTGACCTGGCGGGCTACCAGATGGGAAGCATGAATCCGTAGCAGGTTATTTGATGGGAAAAGCGGCCTACTTCGACCTTTTCGCAGGATGCAGCGGCGATATGATGCTTGGCGCGTTGCTGGATGCCGGACTTGTCATAGCCGACCTTGAGAGAGAACTGGGCAGGCTGCCGCTGGAGGGTTACAGGGTTACATCCGAAAAGGTCAGGCGGGGCGCCCTGGGGGCGACCCGGGCAAGGGTGATAATCGATGACAGGGTCAAGCAGCCCGACCGTTCCTATGGCGATATAGTGGATATGATCGCGGGCAGCGGGCTCCCGGATGAGGTAATAAAACGGTCACTGGATGTATTCCGCAACCTGGGCGACGTCGAGGCTAAAATCCACGGCGTCAAGCTGGAACAGGTGCACTTTCATGAGATCGGGTCGGTGGACTCGATAGTGGATATCGTTGGTACTATCATCGGATTTGAACTGCTGGGGATAACGCAATATTTTTCATCCCCCTTCCCGGCAGCAGGTGGCTCTGTAGAGTGCCGCCACGGCGCGCTTCCGTTGCCGGCGCCGGCCACGCTGGAACTGATTGCCCGCAGGCAGGCGCCTGTAGTCAACCCCTGCCACACCGCCATGGATGGCAGGGAACTGGTAACACCCACGGGCGCGGCTATTATCACCACCCTGGCGGATTTCCATCGGCCTCAGCTAAACCTGGAGAAGATAAGCTACGGCGCAGGCAGCATTGATGCCGATGAGTATCCCAATGTAATGCGACTGTGGATCGGACAGGTACCCGGGCATGACAGCCACGAGGGCATGGTGCTGCTTGAGACCAATATCGACGATATGAATCCCCAGATATATGACTATGTTATGGAGAAGCTGTTTGCACAGGGCGCGCTGGACGTCTGGTTCACACACATCCAGATGAAGAAGAACCGTCCCGCCGTGATGCTGAGCGTGCTGGCCCCCGGCGATGCCGAATCCAAGCTGGCCGAGACCATCATGCGCGAGACCTCCACGCTGGGCATAAGGGTGCGTCCCATATTCCGCCACATAGCCGGCCGCGACATCGTAGAATTTGATTCAAGCTACGGGAAGGTCAGGGTCAAGGTCAAACGCTTCGAGGACGAGGTTATCAGCATCGCGCCTGAATACGATGAATGCAAGAAGATTGCCGCCGGGAAGAATATCCCGTTGAGGGACGTTTACCGCACGGTTGAGGCCGAGGCGCGTAAGCTGATTAAATAGGGGCCTACCACGGGTCGATAAACGAGCGGCCTGATTCCTTCGGGATTTTATCCTGCACTGATTTCAGGCCGCGCATGATCCAGCGGCGTGTCTCTGCGGGGTCGATCACGGCATCTATCTCCATGTAGGAGGCCATGTTCAGGCCTTTGCCCATGGCGTAGGCCTGCTCCACGAAGTACTTGTAGGTCGCTTCACGCTCGGCAGGGTCCTTAATAGCCTCAAGTTCCTTCCTGAAGCCGTGTTTGACCGCGCCCTCCAATCCCATTCCGCCGAATTCCCCGGTCGGCCAGGCAACTGTGAAGAATGAATCGTGGAAACTGCCGGCGGCCATGGCCATGGCGCCCAGTCCGTATCCCTTGCGCAGGACAACGGTAAAGTAGGGGACGGTTATGTGCGCCCCTACTACGAACATACGGCAGACGTGGCGCACCTGCGCGCGCACCTCTATCTCGGGACCTACCATGAAGCCCGGCGTATCGCACAGCGACAGCACAGGAAGGCGGTGCACATCGCAGAGTTGCATGAAGCGGGCAGCCTTGTCGGCGTCGTCCGCCTCTATGGCGCCCCCCATGTGCCTTGGGTCATTGGCGATCAAACCGAACGGCCTGCCCTCGATGCGCACCAGCGCTGTAACTATGCCCGGGCCGAAATGAGGCCTCAATTCAAGCACGGAACCAGCGTCTGCCAGGGCGTCGATGACCTTCCTGACATCATATACCCGCAGCCTGTTCTCGGGTATCAGCCAGCGCAGTCCGCGCTGGTCGGTTGCCTCCCAGCCTGAGGTTGCCCCCTGGAAATAGGAGAGGTATTTCCTGGCTACAGCCACTGCCTCCGCTTCGTTGGCCACCTCGATATCCACCACGCCATTGCGGGTTTGAACGTAAATAGGGCCGATATCTTCAGGTTTGACCATGCCAAGGCCACCACCCTCGATCATGGCCGGTCCGCCCATGCCGATGTTGGAACCCCTGGTGGCGATAATGACATCACAGCAACCCAGCAATGCGGCGTTGCCGGCGAAGCACGGCCCCTCGACTATGCCGATAAGCGGGACGCTGCCGCTGAGGGACGCAAATCGGCTGAAGGTGGTGAGATCGAGCCCGGCTACCACGTTGGCGTCGGTATCGCCCGGCCTGCCTCCGCCTCCCTCGGCAAAGAAAACGGTTGGGAGCTGCCACTTGTTGGCGATTTGCAGCATCCTGTCCATCTTCTTATGGTTGAAAAGGCCCTGCGTGCCCGCCAGCACGGTGAAATCGTAGGCCAGTACCATGCAGCGGGACCTTTCTTCATCGAATAAATCGCGGTTGACCGTGCCGATCCCCGTTATAAGGCCGTCGGCGGGTGTCTTTTTGATCAGTTCATCAATAGTGCGCCGTCCGCGTTGCGCGGCCACGATCAGGGCGCCGTACTCGGTGAAGCTGCCGGGATCGCACAGGTCATTTACATTTTCTCGCGCCGTGCGCCGGTTCTTGCTTCGTCTCTTGGCGACGGCCTCGGGACGGTTCTCATCCAGTATGAAGGAATGGCGTTTCATAACTTCCGCAAGGTCGGGACGTATTACATTCAGATCGACTTCACTCTCGGCGGCTTTGGAGCCGGCGGATACCTCGGCCTCCTCGAGGAAGAGCAGCGGTGAGCCGGCCAGCACATTTTCATTGAGCGCCACGCAGATGGCGCGCACATATCCGCTGCAGCCGGCTGTGATGACATGTTCCATCTTCATGGATTCCAGCACCACCAGTTTTTGGCCCGCGGTGACGGCGTCCCCCTCGATTACCTCGATATCCACCACACAACCCTGCATGGGCGCTGTCAGCGGCACTGTTCCCGGGGGAGCCGACGCCGTTTGAATGCGGCTTGCAGTGTCCCCCGCTATCCCTTCGGCGAAAAAGCGCGTCCGCCGTCCCGGGGGCGTCCTTGCCAGTTCCGTGGCATTGTCCTCGATAAAGAGCGTATATATATCGTTGCTGATAACCTCAGGCCGTTCCAGAAGGTTGAGCAGGAAGGGGATGTTGGTTTCCACACCATCGATGCGGAACTCTTCCAGCGCGCGCAGGACACACGCAACCGCATCCCCGTATTTACCGGACCGCGGCGTGACAATCAGCTTGGCCAGCAGTGAATCGAAGGCCGGGTTGGTGGCATATCCGCTGTAGCCATAGCCATCCACCCTTATGCCCGGCCCGGACGGGACCTCATACGTATTCAACCTGCCGGATGACGGGATCACCTTACCCGTCTCATCCATGGTCTCCATATTGACGCGCACCTGCAGGGAATAGAAGTTGGGATGGGTCGCATCATGCGTGAGGCCCAACTCTGACAGCGTTTTTCCACCCGCTATCTCGATCTGAGCCCTGACCAGGTCGATGCCCGTGACCTCTTCCGTGACGGTGTGCTCGACCTGCAGGCGGGGATTGGCTTCCATAAAATAAAATGACGGCCCCCTGCCTGGGGAGGTCTCAACCAGGAACTCGAAGGTGCCGAGGCCGGCGTAACCGGCTTTAGCGGCTAACTTCAGGGACGCTCCTGTGATCTCCTTTCGCAAGCCGGGCGGGATCGAAGGGCTCGGTGCCACCTCGACTAATTTCTGGCTGCGCCTTTGCAGAGTGCACTCGCGCTCTCCCAGGTGGATTACATGTTTACCATCTCCCATGACCTGGACCTCGATATGCCTGGCCCGGGGGATGAGTTGTTCAACATAAACATCCTTTACACCGAAGGAGGCATCCGCCTCTGAACTGCAGCGGTTAAATGCTTCTTCCAGGTCTTCCAGCCTGTAAACCGGACGTATGCCTCGTCCGCCGCCGCCCATGACCGCCTTGACCATGACCGCCGCATCCCGGCCAAGCGACAGGAAGAAGTCTTTGGCTTCCCCGAGGGTGACTGCACCCGCGGTACCGGCAATCACAGGCACACCGTTTTCTTTGGCCAATTGGCGGGCGCGTGCCTTATCGCCGAAAAGTTCATGTGTCTCCGGCCGCGGACCGATGAAGATGAGTCCCGCCTGCCCGCAGCGCCGTGCGAAATGCGCGCTCTCGCTGAGAAATCCATAGCCGGGATGCACGGCGTCGCAGCCAGCTTCAAGGGCAAGGGAGATGATCTGTTCAACGTCTAAGTAAGCGGCCGTCCCACTGCCTTTCAGTGCGCAGGCCTGGTCGCCCGCCGGCATATGCAGCGATTTTATATCATCCTCAGAGTATATGGCGACAGCCGGGATGCCGAGACCGGCTGCGGCCCGGGCGATGCGTACCGCAATTTCCCCCCGGTTGGCGATCAGGATTTTGCTTAATTTCACGGGTTTTCCATTCATCTGCTACCTCAATACTCCTGCTGCCTCTTCCTCCATATATATATGATTCCCAGCACCAGGGAGAAGAAGATCAGTGTCAGGCTGATAAAGAGGATGTTGTCGGGGTCAATGGAGTCGGCCACCACGAAGCTGCCTGCCTGTACGCTGCCAACATACACATCATAGGTCCCCGGCCGGCTCCTGCTGACTGTGAAGTAAACCGGCCGGTTGCGGCCGCTTTCCACCGTGACTCCCTGGATGGAATCCTCCTCGCCATTGACGTACAGCTTTATGGTTGTACTTCCATTGACCGTACCCCTATTAGCTACATTTGCAGTTACTTCGACAGGGTCACCGGGTGCCACCTTGCCTGCAGACAGCGAAGCGCTCTGCACGACAACGTTGGGAAGCTGAACCGGTTGGGTTGTTGTTGCTGGGCCAGTCACAGAAGAGCCGTGTGATGTCTGCCCACCCATGCCCATCAACGGGTTTAACGGGGTCGGCGTTGGCGGCGTGAGCGTAGCAAAGTTTTGCTCAACCCCGTAGACTGTGGTACTGTTGCCAACAGCCCTTGCCCTGAAATAACAGGCGGTGCCCTGGGAAAGACCCGCCAGGTCCGCCCAGAAGCCGCCAGCCGCCGTCATGGCCTGTGCCGCGGTTTCATGGGTGTACGAAGCATGCGAAGTACCCCACTGGAAGGAGACGTTGACCAGTGCAGCTGATCCCAGCGACGATAGGCTTCCGTTCAACCTGGCTGTGTTTGTCGTAATATTTGTGGCGTTGCCGGTGGCCACCGATGGTGGAACGCTGGAGGTGATAAAGCTCATTTCCTGGCCATGGCTTGCCCCGTATAATCCACCGTCCGCCTTTGCCCTGAAATAGTAAATAGTGTAGGGCAACAGGGGGGTGATATCGGTATGGAAGGCCCCGGTGGCTGCTGTGGCCTGCGCTGGAGTCTTGTTCGTGTAAGGGCCTCCCTGCTTGGTGCCCCATTCGTACGATACGTTGACCGCAGTTGCCGATCCCAGGAAACGCAGGTCGCCGTTGAGTGTGGCCGAGCCGGTAGCAATTCCGCTGGCGCTATTGGTTATCACTGACGGTGGAAAGGAGCCCACTGTAAAGACCTGTTCGTCGCCATAATATGGGCCGTCTCCATTCGCAACGGCCTGGTAGTAGTAGGTGGTGTGTGGGGTCAGGCCGGTCAGGCGGGCCAGGAATGGCCCCGGTTTGCTCATATTCTCTGATGGCGTTGGGTTAGGATAGGGGCCACCCTTTGAGGTGCCCCACTGGAAGTACACGCCCGCTGTCGGAGCCGTACCCATCAAATACAGGTCCCCGTTAAGGGTAGCGGCGTTGGTCATGATGTCGTTGGCGCCTTCGGTCACGACCACCGGGGGCAAACGGTTCGTAGTAAAGCTTTTCTGGGTACCGTAGCCTGTCCCGTTAAGTCCGCCGTCTGCCACGGCCTCGTAATAGTAGGTAGTGAAAGGCGACAGGCCGGTGAGCCCTGCGTTGAATGTTCCGGTGGCGGTCATTGGCCGGGGCGCGGTGGATTGGGGATATGGGCCGCCTGCCGTCGTCCCGTAGCGGAATGAGACATGCACAATGGTGGAGGAGCCCAGTTTATCCAGATTGCCATTCAACATTGCGGTGTCGGTAGTCTTTTCACTGACATCGTCGGTGGTGGCCTCTGGCGGAAGGAAACCGGTTGTGAAAGAATGCTCCAGACCATAGCCGGAGCCGTTCTTACCCCCGTCGGCAATCGCGCGGTAATAGTATGTGGTGTGAGGTTGAAGGCTGACAAGGTTGGCCAGGAAATCTTCGGGAGGAGAGTTCAACCATTGGGAGGCGGTCTGCGCCGTGTAAACCCCCGACCTGGTGCCATACTGGAATGCGACATTTACCGCGGTCGCGGTCCCGAGGGAATGCAGGGTAGCATTGAGAGTAGCCGAGTCGGCTAACACTGCCGTCGCGCCACCTGTTGATACTGATGGGGGAGTAGCCCCCGTAGTGAAATTAAACTCATCTCCTACAACGCTGCCTTGCCCGCCGTCCGCCATCGCCCGGAAATAGTAGGTCGTCAAGGGCGATAAGATGATATTTGCCTGGAAGTAACCCCGTGCGCTCATAGACTGAAGAGGAGTTGTATTCGGGTACAGGCCTCCCTCCGTCTCTCCCCACTCAAACCGGGTGTTGACCGTCGGGGCGGTGCCCAGCGAGTCAAGGAAGCCCCGCAGCGTGGCTGAGGCCGGGGTAACATTGGTAGCGGGATCTGTGGCAACACTGGGCGGAACCTCGGGGGTCGTGAAATAACGTTCCTCTCCATAACTGCCGCCGTCGCTCCCCCCAATTCCCCTGGCCCTGAAATAATAGGTTGTGTTGCCGGTCAGGCCGGTTATCACAGCATTGAATGGGCCGGGGCCTGTCATGGCCTGTTGCGGTGTTGTGTCAGTGTAAGGCCCGCCGGCTCGTTTTCCCCACATAAAAGATACTGTTACTGGAGTGGCATCTCCTTTCTCTACCAGGCTGCCGTTCAGCGTTGCATTTTCGCTTGTTATGCCGGTGGCAGCCAAAGTGGAAACAAGTGGCGGATGCCTGGATGTTGTAAATGACATCTCTTCCCCGTTCATTATGCCGTACACGCCGCCATCTCCCCTTGCCCTAAAATAATATGTAACACCCGGGGTCAGGCCAGAGACAGCGGCCTGGAACGGCCCGCTTGCCGTCATGGCCTGGGGTGTTGTGGGGTTGGGATAAGGTCCCCCGTGAATTGTGCCGTATATGAATGATACGTTTACCGTCGTAGCCGATCCCATCAGGGAAAGGTCGCCGTTCAAGGTGGTCGAGTTATCTGTTTGTTCCGTAGCCGGGTCAGTCACCACGTACGGCGTGAACATCCCCGTGCAGAAGGATTTCTCTGCCCCGTAGCCTGTGCCGTCCGTGCCGCCATCGGCTTTGGCCCGGTAATAATATGTGGTAGCCGGCGTCAAACCGGTCACGGGGATCTGGAATGGCCCTATGGCCGTCTTTGCCTGCGCCATCGTTACATTCGTATATGGGCCTTTCTGAGTGGTGCCGTACTGGAAAGACACCTGGACAGTTGTTGCGCTGCCAAGCGGGCCCAGCGTGCCGTTCATAGCGGCCGAGTTATTGGTCAGGTTACTGACGTTGTCTGTCGCAACCGAGGGAGGGATACGTAAGGTGGTGAACACTTCCTCAGTGCCGAAGCTGATACCATGGATACCTCCATCGGCCTTGGCCCTGAAATAATAGGTGGTGGTCGATGCCAATCCCCCGGCGGTGATGGTGAAATTGTCGGTTAAGGTCATAGCATGTGTGATGGTTTCCGCGCTGTAGGCTCCCGAAGCTGTTCCATACTGGAACGAGACATTTACGCTGGGGGCGGTCCCCAACGAGTGCAGGGTACCATTCAGAGCAGCTGAATCTGCTCCGACTTCTGTGGCACCATTCGTAGATACTGTAGGAGGTATGTCGAATGTGGTAAACGACATGATTGCCCCGTTGCCTGTGCCGGCTGCTCCGCCATCTCCCCTGGAGCGGAAGTAATATGTCGTATCCGGACTTAGTCCAGTGAGGATGGCGTTAAAGCCGAGCGGTGCGGATAAAGGTTGCCGGACCGTGGACATGGTCAGATTACTCTGGTCCGTGCCCCAGTCGAACGAGGCATTGACAATAGTGGCGGTACCCATAGCGGTTACCTGTCCGTGCAGGGTGGCTGAGTTCGTGGTTATGCCGGTGGCCCCGGCGGTCGAAACCGCAGGCGGGATCATCGGAGTGATAAAGCTCACCTCGTTTCCGTAGCCGGTTCCCTGGGCGCCGCCATTGCCCACAGCTATGAAATAGTAGTTAGTATTGGGGCTCAGGCCGGTCAGGTTGGCTAAAAAGGGGCCGGCGGAAGTCATGGTTTGTGGCGAAGTGGTGTCGGGGTATGGCCCTCCTTGCGTCGTCCCGTACTGGAAGTATGCGTTCACGGTGCCGGCAGTGCCCAGGTTTGTCAGGCTGCCGTTCAGTGTGGCAGAGGTTGCAGTAACGGAGGTTGCGCTTCCCGTGGAAACCGAAGGAGGCACCCGGGTGGTGAAGCTCATCTCATTCCCGTATCCGACGCCCTGCGCGCCTCCGTCCCCCATGGCGCGATAGTAATAGGTGGTATTGGCGGGCAGTGCCGACAGGTTGGCCGTAAACTGACCGGTGTATGTCCTGGGTTTTAGCGCCGTGGGGTTGGGATATGGTCCCCCTTGTGTTGTTCCGTATTGGAAGTAAACATTCACACTGCCGGCGCTGCCCAGCTGTGTCAGGTTCCCGTTCAGCGTGGCCGAGCCGGATGTTACCGACGTGGCATTGCCAGTAGAAACTGATGGTTGAATGCCCTGAGTGGTAAAGCTCAACGTATCGCCCGAGTAGGAATCGGTACCGTCGAATCCTTGCGCCTGAAAATAGTAGGTCGTATTGGGGGTGAGTCCGTAAATCATCTGGCTGAACGCCAGCGCGCCCTGCTGGTTCGCGGTCTGTTGGCTGAGGTTGGATGGGTCTGTACCCCAGACGAAGTAAACGTCCATCCACAAACTGGGAAAGTAACCCACTGCCCCGTTGAGACGTGCCGAGGATTGGGTAACCAGATCGGCAGCATTCGTTGAGATGACGGATGGACCGGAGGTTGTGAAGCTGAACTCATCGCCATAGCCCGAGTTCCAACCGGCGGCTGAAACCTTTGCCCGGTAGTAATATGTCTGGTAATTAATCAGGCCGTAAATGTTGGCCTGGAACGCGCCGGGTGAGTTCATCGGCTGTGGAGGGGTTTCAAAGGAATTCGATCCAGGGGCCAGGCCATACTCAAACGAGACCGTTACGCCGGCAGCGGGGTACAGTGATACCAGATTTCCACTCAGCGTCGCGGATGATTCGGTGACGGATGTCGCGCCGTTGGTCACAACTGTCGGTGTGTTGGTGTATTGGACCGTGACCTGGTGTAATACAGGTGTATTGAGGTTGTTTTGCGTGGCCATGGTGGCGCGCCACTGGATGTAGCGCCCCGGGGGTAAACCGGAGGTCACGGGACTGACGCCGCCCACCGGAATCCAGGCGATTGTGTTGTCGTCCTTGGTAAACAGGGTATTGCCGGCCCTGGCCTCGAAGGTTATACCGGTACCCGCCGGGATAGTTTGCTGCCAGTCCAGGTCATTCCATGGAGTACCGGTTATGCCGGTATCCAGGACATCCGATGCGATTGTGCCGCTGGCAACATAAACGCCCCCCGTGTAGCTCGGATTTGGGTTTGTGTTTCCCGACAGGAACGCGTAATCAAGACGGATTTTGCCAACGCCGCCGGCTGCACCCGCTGTGCCGGCAGGAGCGCCGCTCCCATTGCCGCCACCGCTGCCGTTCCCGGCCCAACTACCGTCGTCATTTTCCCCACCGCTTCCACCGGATCCCCCGGACCCGCCTCCTCCTCCAGCTCCTCCGGCCGCTCCGGCGCCTGCTAAGGCGGTCACTCCGCATCCCGTAAAAGTTATATTATCAGCTACAAGCCACACTGTGCCGCCGGCTCCGCCACCGCTGCCGTTTCCCCCGCTGCCACCGTTTCCCCCGCCGCCGCCGCCGCCACCACCACCGGCCCCGCCCATTAAGCAATCGCCGTCATTGCATTCAACGACGCAGAATTTTGCCCCACTGCCGCCGTTTCCACCTGTCCCGCCATTGCCGCCATTGCCCCCGGCTGCTGCATTGCCTCCATTCGACATAATGGAATTCTGCTGGCCGACCACGATGGATGTTGCATATATGACTATGGTGCCCCCTCCGGCTCCACCCTGTCCGCCCTGCCCGGGATTGCCACCCTGCCCGCCATTCTGACCGGGTTTAGGTTGGGAAAGACCCTGGCAGGTATTGCTGCCGCCTCCCCCTCCGCCTCCTGCGCCATAGCCGCCAGTTCCGCTGTTCCCACCGCCCCCGCCGCTGCCTGCCTGCATGATAGCCAGGTTGGCTGAACTGCTATTGCTACCCCCGCTGCCGGGAGCGCCTCCACCGGGCCCTGCGCCCGTTTGCCCGTCCTGCTGGGAGCCGGCGTTTCCCTGCAATCCGCCGTCTCCCGCCCAATAACCGCCGATCCCACTGCTGCTGACGCCGGGATGGCCGCCTCCACCCCCAACGCCGGAAGACCCGCCATCGCCCCCGTCAGGCAGCCCGAAACTTGAGCCGCCAGCATATCCCCCTGATCCTCCGGATCCTCCACCGCCTGCTCCGCCATTGCCGCCGTTTAAGCCTTTTCCAGATGCGTCGATACGGCCGCCGGGCTGAATGACGACAGGGAGGGTTGACCGGAAAAAGATCACACCGCCTGTCGAGCCGTTCCAGGCATCGCAGGTGAGCACTCCCCCGTTTTCTATGGTTATGCCCCTACACGAGGGTACCATTATCACCTGGGCGGCGCTGCCATTGGCATAGTAAGTATTGACCAGGTTGGTTGTCAGCGTGATCTGTCCCGATCCCGCCGATTGTACTTGCGCAGTTTCGTACTTTCCCGCTCCTGTCCCGGTCATCTGGATGATGAGCACCTCGTAGCCAGGGGCGAACCAGCCTGGCGGCGTGGCCGCCACGTATACCACGTTGCCGCCGGCGTTGCTCTGCTGCGTGACGGGCTCCTTCTCCCAATCGGTTTTAAACGTGCTGGTAACACCACCCCCCCAATCGAAGGCGCCATTACCGGTATACAGCGAAGTAGCCAGCAACACGGCGCCCGGATTGGAGGAAGTATCCACATTATTGAGCACACCTGCCTCGAAAGCAGCTTCTGTGGCCCAGGTGTACGACGTGGCTGCGGAAGATGTTGATGCGGGGAATAAAAGCGACGACAGGATGGCAATTAACGATATCGCCACCCATGTCACGCCATGCCTTTTCACTGTTTTTTCCCTGTGGGCGCGGCAGCCCCAGGCCCGGCTTATGTATGCCTTTACATTCATCGGTCGTCTCCAGTTTCAGGCTGCGATGGCCCGATAAACGAAGTATACTCTTAACCTTCCCCTATTTACAGAGCCGGTTTCTTCCAATACAGGATGAGCCCTGGTTCTCACATTCCTGAGAGTTAATTGAATTGACTCCCATCAACGCTAAGATTAGAATGCAGTAAAGGAGGCGGACATATGAAAAAGAACGAAGGAACCGCGGACCGGGTTATCAGGGTAATAGCGGGCATAATTTTAATCGGGCTGGCATTTTATTTTATGAATTCCTGGGCACTCTGGGTTGTCATAGTAATTGGCATAGTGGGATTGATCGCGCTTATCACAGGAATTGTCGGCTATTGCGGCCTGTATACGGTGTGTAAGATAAACACCCTGAAAAAAGGATAAACAGGCAGCCCCCGTATCGAATTAAATTCCCCGGGGAAGGAACGGGATCCGCGGGCGCTATAGTTCCTCGTCCCAGTTGATGAAGGGCACTTGCGTGCCGGGCATGGCGTTGACGATCAGCTCTGCCAGGCCGCCGTACTTGATGCCGTACTTGTCCCAGGCCTTGTAGTAGGCCAGCAGGTCCCTGATCTGTCCTTTGCAGTTGGAACATGGTGCACAGACATATTTTTTAACTGAGGGACCGGGCAGGTCTGCGAATGCATCCACTATCTGCTTATATTTCATGCGTCCGGCCACGGTCATCTTCCAGTCGGCAAAATTGGTGGGAGACATGACGGCGAAGCCTGAACCGCCCCCGCAGCAGTAGTTGTTGACTCCGTGAGGTTCCATCTCCCTGAATTGCGGGCATATCTGCCTCAGTATCCTGCGCTGCGGTTCGACGATGCCCATCAGCCTGACGATATTGCATGAATCGTGCAGGGTGACGGGGAAATCGTTGCGCGAGGGGTCGAGGTCGAGTTTCCCATTGCATACCAGGTCCGCCAGCAGAGGAAGTGCGCTTTCACGCGGTACATAGTTCTCCTCTGTCAGCAGGCGGTCGGCGATGACGGTGAGCGCCTTGTGGGCGTGGCCGCATTCTCCCACAACGATTTTTTTTACTTTCAACCTGTTGGCTATGCCTATCTGCTTGGATGCTATGCGGGCAAACTGAACGTCATCGTACCACACGCCGTAGTTGGTAGCCTCGTAACCGCCGAGCTCGCTGGAGAGTGTCCAGTCCAGCCCGGCTGCTTCGAAAATTATGGCGAAGGCCTCGGGATTTTCCGGCCAGGACATGAACTCGCCGGAATTGTGGATGAGCAGTATATCTGCGCCCTCTTTGTCCACGGGTATCTTTATTTTGCGGCCGGTCTTTTCAGCGATCTCGTCCTGCATGAACTCGACCATGCCCTGGAAGGCTTTGGGGTTAACGCCCGTGCTGGCGCCCGTCTTCAACTGCTGAATGGAGCCTAAGCGGTGCAGTTCTTTGGGGGCTATATTCATCTCCTGGCTGAGCAGCTTTCTTATCTCGTGGGTGATCAGGCCGTTATCGACCCCGCGTATGCAGGCCTGCGTGCAGCGCCGGCACAGGTTGCAGCGGTAGGACAGTTCGGCCAACCTGGCGATGAGCGGCCAGTTCAACTCGATATCGCCGTCTGTGAAATTCGAAATTGCGCGGGACAATTTATTGCCGTGGAGGTATTTCTTGACGATGCGGCGCAATACTTCCGAGCGGTAGTTGGGCCGGTATATTTCCTGCCGGCCGCTGGCGACATAAACAGGGCACTCCTCGCTGCAGGCAAGGCACTTCGCGCAATAGTCCAGAGAGAGGGTCAGCGGCTGCAGGAAGGTCCAGTTGTCGTCCCCGGAGAGCAGCTTCTCCAGACCGTTAAGGAAGCTTTTGACCAGCTTGTCTTCCTCTTCCTTGGTCTGTGGCTTGGGAAGGGTCAGAGCCGAGACGCCGTCCAGTGAGCATTCGTAACTGCTTTTCTGGCTGTCGGTGAGGGGTTTGACTGCGGGCTTGCTCTCCTGTAGTTCTTCGCTGGGAAGGGGCATCAGGTCGGCGGCGTCAAGGGTGACCATCGGCTCGCCGCGGTTCTTGCTTATATCGTTTATTCTTGCCTGTTTGCGTTTCATTTATTTGACCGCCTGTCCTTTATCTTCGGGCATGGCGCTTGCTACCTCGCCCCAGGTCTTGCCCTGCTGGATATGTGTGCCGGACCAGCTGACCGGCCTGGCCAGCGCCTGCTTTATTTTCTCCTGCGGGATGTTGCCGCGGATATTGGGCGTGTCCTCCCAGAGCACGCCGAAATAGGCTATAAGATTTGTGATGTAGTGCGTGGAACGGGTGAACGGCAGGTAAATGAGGAAAAGCGAGAAAAGCATGATGTGTATATATTCGGCAGTTCCCGGCAGGACATAGCTGAAAGTGATCACGCCCACCCAGAACTGGCGGTAATGGGCGAATGTGGGATCGTAGAAAACCCAGGCCACCAGGCCGCTCACGAAGACGGCCAGGAAAAAGACGTAATTGAAATAGTTTGACGGCGTGGCATAGTTCCTTAAATCCCTGTCGAACAGCCTTTGTCCCAGCAGTACCAGGCTGCCGATGGAGCCGAGTATAAAGGCGCAGGCTGCCGCTGTGAGGGTGAGGTAATAAACAGCCTGACCGATAAAGCTGGGGGACGCTGCGGCTATGTCTATGCCGGCCGTGACCATGAGCAGTGCACCGAAGAATGACAGGATGTGGAAGAGGACAATGGTGTAAAACCCGATGTGCCAGGGGAAGAGGCCGAACCAGTACCCCTTATTGCGCGTGAAATAGCCGGGGAAGGTGAAATAGTCACGCAGCTTGGACAGGATATCCCGCAAGCGGTTGCTGCGGCGCGGATGGGTCCACCAATCAAGCTCCTCGTAGTAGGATCCGCCGTACTTGTGGCCGATCTCGTGGGGCACCGGGTAAAGCTCCCAGCGCAGGTGCATGGGCATGCGCGCCACCTTCATCACCTTAACCGTGTAGGCGATGATGACGAATAAATATGATATGTAGGTGGCGACCTGCGGTATGGAAAGCATTATGTATGTTCAACCCTCCCGGGCAATTATCATTTAGACGCAACCCGTGGGCTTGGGCAGTCCCGCCACCTTGCAGGCGCCCTTGGCCGGTCCACCCGGGAAGAGGTTGTAGATGGTCTTGAGGTCGAATCCCGTCTGCTTGATGACCATCCTGACGGGCGGCGCGATCTCGAACTCGAGGAAATAGTTGCGCAGGTAATTGACCAGCTTCCAGTGGTCATCGCTCATAGGGTAGGCTTCCTCGGTCCTGGCTATATCCTCTGCTACGGCTTTATCCCATTTCTCGGGCTCCTGTATGAAGCCGTCCTCGTCTATCTCGAGTTCTTTTCCGCCGAGTGTAACTTTAGGCATGCTGAGTTCTCCTGCTGTTTATTTGTCGCTTAAATATTTATGCGGTTTTAACCCTGACTTTCTTTTCTGTACTTTTCCTTGCCGAGGCCAGCTTCACGAAATTTGGCGCCCAGCACGGTACGCCGCGGGCATGCAGGTGCATGTACGAGGCAAGCACATTTTTATAGACTATGCCGTCATTGCTGCCGTCGATTCCGTTGCCGCGGGTTAAGCGGTAGGCGAAACGCATCTTGCCCGGGTTCAGTAGCCTGGAATGGTGGAACTCATGTCCCCTGAGCAAAGTTCCCGGTGGGAAGAAGGGGTTTTGCCCCGTGACCCCGGCTGATACATAGCCGTGGCCCTGCGGCTTTTTCTCGATTGCTACGTCGGCAGGTATCACGCCGCACATTTTGTGGGCCTTTCCTCCACCGGTGATGGAACGGCACAGGTAGATCAGTCCCGCGCACTCGGCGTAGATAGGCAAACCGCATTCCGCGCCTGCGCTGATGTCGTGTCGCAGGCCGGCGTTGGCCTCGAGTTCGGCGGCGTACAATTCGGGGAAGCCGCCGCCGATGTAGAGTGCGTCGATCGCCGGAAGGCGGGTGTCCCTGAGTGAATCGATATAAATCAACTGCGCCCCGGCTTGCTGCAGGGCGTCGATGTTCTCGGGGTAGTAAAAGCTGAAGGCCTTGTCTGCCAGGATGCCTATTTTGAGCGGCGTTGGGATAGATTGCTTCGCTTCGCTCGCAATGACGGCAGTGCCACTGTCATTGCGAGGAGCGCAGCGACGCGGCAATCTATCCGCTCCGCGGGCGATCTCCACTATCCGGCCTACATCCGCGTACTGCCTGATGACGCCCCCGATACGGTCGATCATGGTTGCGGCCTCTGCCTGCTCCTGCAGCGGTACGATGCCGAGATGCCGCTCACGTATTACCAGGCGTTCATCGCGGGGCAGTGCGCCCAGCACGGGTATGCCGCAGTGGCGCTCAACCGCCCTTACGATGGTACTCTCGTGCCGGGGGTTGCCCACGTGGTTTAATATCACGCCGGCTATGGGCGTGCCGGGCTCGAAATTAATATAGCCGCAAACCATGGCGGCGGCGCTGCGCGTCATGCGGGAGCAGTTGACGACCAGGATGATGGGCGCCTGCAGTTCGCGCGCCAGCCAGGCCGAACTGCCCTCGCCGTCCTCGCGGGGGCTGTCGTAAAGGCCCATGGATGCCTCGATCAGCGCCATGTCCGCCCCCGCGCAGTCCTCCCTGAAGCCCTTCACCATCGCAACATGGTCGAACATGAAAAGGTCGAGGTTGCTGCACGGAATGCCGGCGGCCGCCGAAAGCCAGGAGGGATCTATATAGTCGGGACCTTTTTTGAAAGGCTTGACCCTGATGCCGCTCTCCCTAAGGGCGGCGCACAGGCCTATGGCCATTGTGGTCTTGCCCGAGCGCCCCTGGGGGGCGGCTATCATCAAGCGCGCTGTCTGCATGTTAATCTTTCCTGTTATTGCTTGAGCTGTATATATGAGGTTCCCAGATAGATGTATTCGATCTTGTCTTCCTTGGCCAGTTCGGAGATAGCCTTATCCACCAGCGCCTTATCCACTTCGATTGCGCGTGATACGTCGCGGTTCTTAGCCTTGCTGACCGTGCCAAGGTATTTCAGTATTTTATCTTTGAGTTCTTCGTTAACTCCCTCAGACATTTTGTTACTCCTTCTACCACCTGAACTGCGTTGTGGTGCGGTAGGTATCCACTCCGTGTGTAAAATCGTCGATGTGGTACTCGGTAAAGGGTATCCCGGTCAGCTTGAAGAAGGTCTCCCAGCCGACGCGGTTGATCCATTCGCCCATTCTCTCGTCGGGCTGCGCATGTTCGGCATAGACCTCGACGATGTTCCTGATGGCGCTCACGGCCTCTGGCCAGCGGGGCGGGTTATTGGGCAGGTAGGGGATGGCCAGGCGGGAGAACATGGGAGCGGTGCGGGCGTTGGAGACCTTGCCTCCGACGTAGATGGCCACGCCGTCGCCCTCCTTATCCGCCAGCGGCATAGCCGGGCAGACCGTGAAACAGTTGCCGCAGTACATGCATTTTTCCTCGTTGACCACCAACCCCTTTACGTTGGGGTCCGGATTCTTGCGTATGGCGCCCGTAGGGCAGGAGGCCATGGTGGTGGGTATCTCGCAGACGGCGCTGACTCTGGTGTTATCTACCTTGGGCGGCTTGGTGTGTATGCCAACGATGGCGATATCGGAGCAGTGCACGGCGCCGCACATATTGATGCAGCAGGCCAGCGCTACCCTCAGCTTGGCCGGCAGCTTCATGCTGGTGAAATATGGGTATAAATCGTCCATGATGGCTTTGACGATGCCGGAGGAATCCGTAGCCGCGCTGTGGCAGTGCACCCAGCCCTGGGTGTGGACGATATTGGAGATGGATTTGCCCGTTCCCCCTACCGGCAGGCCGATCTTCTGCACGGCCGCGATGAGGGGTTCAACGTTCTCCTTTTTAGGCGTCATGAACTCGATGTTGGAACGGCTGGTGAAGCGCAGCTTGCCATCGCAGTGTTTATCGGCGATATCGCAGATATCGCGTATGAAATCAATACTGACAAGTCGTGGGGAGCCGGCGCGGACGGTCCAGACTTCGTCGCCGCTCTCCGAAACGTGCCTGAGCACGCCGGGCTTGATTATCTCGTGGTACTTCCACTTCCCGTAGTTCTTCTCGATAACTGCGGGAAGCATTTTCTTGTAGCTGGGGGGCCCGATATCGCTTTTTCCCATCTTAATTCTCTCCTTAAACGTGCTCAGTCGAAGAATACGTATGGATTAGACCTTGGTTTATATACCATCTGCGGAACGGGTTTGATGTCAACCGCGCGCAGGAAGGTCTTCAGCCCCACCCTCTCGATCAGTTCGGCGATGCGCTCGCGCGACCGCCCGTTCTCGTCCCACCATTCCCATATCTTGCGCAGCAGTTCCTTGACCTCGTCGTAGGGAGGCTCCATTTTCATGAAGGGTACCAGCACCCAGGAGAGGTAGGCACCCTTGATGATGGGGGCCTTGCCGCCTATGAGGATAGTTGCGCCCCTGTCTAAACCGGGCCTCAGTGCTTTGGGCATCTTGTTGATGCAGTGCATGCAGCGCACGCAGTCCGCAACCCTCAGGTTCAGTTTCTGCTCCTTCTCATCCCAGGCCAGGGCCTTGGTCGGGCATTTTTCCGTGACTATGCTCCTTATGTCGAAGCCGTTCTTGACGTACTTGCGGACCTCGTCCTGGTCGATGCGCAGCGTATCGTGCCAGGTGCCGATGATGGTGAAATCGGCGCGGGCAATGGCGGCTACGCCGTCGTTGGGACATCCGGAGATCTTGATCTTGAATTTATAAGGCCAGCGCGGGCGGTGTATCTCGTCCTGGAACTCCTGCGTGAGGTTGGCGCAGATGTCCAGGGTGTCGATACAGGAATACTCGCAGCGGGCCGGACCGACGCAGCAACTGATGGTGCGCAGCGCTGAACCCGAACCGCCCAGATCGAAGCCGGCCTCGGTCAGTTCGTCGAAGCAGGGCTGCAAACTCTTGGTGTTGGTGCCCAGCAGTATGACATCTCCCGTGGAGCCGTGCAGGTTGGTGAGTCCGCTGCCGTACTTCTCCCAGATGTCGCATATCTTGCGCAGGGCATCGGTGGTATAGAACCAGCCGGCCGGCTGGTTGATGCGCATGGTGTGGAACATCTCGATGGCGGGGAATTGTTCGGGAACATCCACGTACCTGCCGATAACGCCCGCGCCGTAGCCGGTCACGCCCACGATGCCGCCATGCTTCCAGTGCGTGACCTTGTCCTCGAAGGAGAGCTCCTGCAGTCCCAGCAGGTCTTTGGCCGCGTCATTCTTCTCAGCGGCCCGCTTGAGCTCTTTTACATAACTGGGCCAGGGGCCGCTTTCGAGGTCGTTGATTAAAGGTGTGTCTTTGTCCGCCATATACTGCACCTCCTGCTTATTTAATCAGATTGATTATGATGATGAATGATACCATTTTCAGTTAAAACTATGCTGACTGACCCCGGGTCAGTAACAGGTAAATTATACAATATTTGTATGATTTGTAAACTGTTATAATTGGGCTGGTTATTTCATAATTTACTCAACACAACCATGCAGCAACTTGAGCTTATTGCATTCGTGGCCTCGCTGGTGTCCTTACAGCTGGCGCTGGTATTGTATATATGGGGGTTCATTTCAGCCGCTGTAAGCAAAGTGCCGGTGGAAACTACCCCTTCCCGCTTCGCCCTCCCCGTCATGCTGCTGGCCTGGCTGGCGCTTACCCTTTCACTTATAGCCCATGCCATCCAGGTCGGCCGTATCCCGGCCACCGATATGTTCGAGTTCTCCATGTCCTTCGGCTGGGGCATACTGACGGTTGTGCTGGTTTTCAGGTGGCGGCAGAGGAACGACATGGTCAGTGCGACGGGTGCGCTGGTGGCGCTGGCCATGCTTATTTTTGCGTTTACCCTGCCTGCCCAGCACCAGCCGCTGTCAGCGGCGCTGAACCAGGCCTGGCTGCTTCCCCTTCACGTATCCTGCGCCATCATAGCCTATGGATTGTTTGCGCTGGGGTTTGTCTGCGGCCTCCTCTACATAGGGCGGAGATGGGTTGCATCCCTCGTGCCCTCCCCGCAAACTCTTGACAGGTTGGGATACCGCTCTACATTAGCCGGCTTCTGCTTCATGACAGCCGTTATCGTGATCGGTTCCATCTGGGCTCAAATTGCATGGGGCAGCTACTGGTCATGGGATCCCAAGGAGACGGCTGCGCTGGTGACCTGGCTTATTTACGGGTTTTACATAGTCACGAGGCTGGCACTGGGGTGGAGGGACAGCCGCAGCGCATGGTTCCTGGTCATCGGCTTTTTAGCCGTGCTGGTCACCTACTTCGGCAATTACTTTTTCGGCGGCCTGCACAGTTACGCTTCCCCGTGACGCCTGCGTTACTCCCCGCCGTCGCCCTGCTTTTTCCAACCCGGTTTCTTAAATATCAGGAAGATGAAGGGGGGTACGGAAAGCAGCACGGTGCCTGCCAGCATCAAAAGGGCGTAAGGCCCGATCTCGCCCAGCCACATCAAGAGGGGGTGCCGCCCCACCGGGATATTCATTGAAGGCGGTATAAAGCCGACTGTTGTTACCTTAAAAATTGTGTTAACGGGGTAGGTAAACATGACACGGGGCGGCATACTAGAATAGATACAAGCGGTAGAAGGTCGTTGACTTGTAAAATATATAAGTCTATACTAGCCTGGTAGCGACTGATTCGGCGTCATATGTATGGGTGAAGAAGGCAATCTTTTTGTAAATTGAAATTATTGGCATCATATCTGAAATTCCTGTCTAGTGATACGTAAATGTTGATTTGCGTGACTGAATATAGGTACCTTTATATGGTAAGGAGTGTGATTTGATGGCTGGTAAAACTGGTACTGTTTTCAAACTGACCCTTGTTGCGTTTATCCTCATCACGGCAGCAGCGCTGATGAGTATACGCACGTTCCCAACGCAGGGAGAAGTCGGATGGCAGTCGATCTTTTTCTGCATTCTTGCAATCGTCATGTACCTGATCCCAGCATCCCTTGTCTCTGCCGAGCTGGCAACGGGGTGGCCGCAGGAAGGCGGCGTCTATGTCTGGGTCAAGGAGGCATTCGGCGAACGCTGGGGCTTTACGGCCGTCTGGCTCCAGTGGTTCCAGATGACCATCGGGTTCATCAGTATCCTCACGTTCATAGCAGCGACATTCTCTTACCTTTTCAACCCGGCCCTTGCGAACAACAAGCTATACGAGTTCATCGTGATCGTGGTCATCTGGTGGGGACTCACGTTCCTCAATTTCCGCGGCCTCAAGGCGTATGTGCGGATCAGCTCCTGGTCGGTGGTTTTCGGGACGTTCCTCCCGGCTGCCGTCTTGATCGTCGGGGGCTTATGGTATATCCTTGCCGGAAACCCGGTCCAGCTGACCCTGCATCCCGTCCTTTCTGACTTTATCCCCGACCTGTCATCGCTCTCGAATCTTGTCCTGCTCGTAACGTTCGTCTTTGTCTTCATCGGCATCGAGATGACAGCAACACATGCAAATGAGATCAAAGATGTTCAAAAGAATTACCCCCTTGGCATCCTTATTGTTGGGATCCTTATGGCGGTTGTGAGCATCATCGGGGCGCTCATCGTTGCAATGCTCGTCCCGGTCAACAACCTCAACCTGCTCGCCGGGATCATGCAGTCGTTCAGCGTCATCTTTACAAGCATCTCCCTGCCCTGGCTCACGTTTATATTCGCCCTCCTGATAGCCATCGGCGCAATCGGTCAGGTCTCGACATGGATCCTCGGCCCGGTCAGGGGTCTTTTTTCCACTGCTGCAGAGGGCACGCTACCCCCGGTCCTGCAGAAGGTGAACAAAAACGGTATCCCGACAAACATGCTGATCCTCCAGGCCATCCTCATCACTTTCTGGGGTGCGGTTTACGTTCTTTTGCCCGGTGGTGTGAACAGTTCGTTCTGGATGCTATTTGCGCTCACAACGACCGTCTATATCGTCATGTATTTCCTCATGTACGCAGCAGCGATCAAGCTCCGTTACAGCAAACCCGGGGTGAAACGGGCGTTCGCGATCCCCGGCGGGAAAGCCGGCATGTGGATTGTAGCCGGATTCGGCTTTGTTATGATGGCCTTCCTATTCTTTCTAGCCATGCTCCCCCCGTCCCAAATCAAGGAGAGCGGCAGTTTTGTGCTGTTCATGGTTATCGGCACCATCCTTGTAGCTGTTATCCCCCTCATTATCTATGCATTCAGGAAACCGGGATGGAAGATCATCAAGTCAACTAAAGAGAGCGTTGAATAATTGAAAGGAGTTGATGCAGCCATGGCAGAACAAAAGAAAAATACCCGGAAAAGCGCTGGCGGTAAAAAGAACGAAGAGAAAGTTGAAGTAAAGGCCCTGTTCCTGGGTCCCCGGTCGGAAAACCGGGACTATTTCAAGAACATGCTGACGTTCCTCATGGACGAGCACATGCACTGGAGAAGGGATTTTCACCCGGAAGATCCCAATGTCACCTCAGCGCGGGATATGCGCAGCGAGCACTTTACGGCCACCCTTGACCGTACCTCTGAGGTTCTGCTCGATCTCTCCGCGCGACTCAAGGAGGATTCCATGCCCTGGTTCTCAGCCAGGTACCTGGGCCACATGAACAGCGACACGCTGATGGTTGCTAACCTTGCCTACATGGCAACCATCCTCTACAATCCCAACAATTGTGCTTATGAGGCTTCCCCCGTAACAACGGTGCTTGAAATCGAGGCAGGAAAGGACATGGCAACCATGCTCGGGTTCGACCCGCAGACCAGTTGGGGCCATATCACGACCGACGGGACAGTAGCTAACTATGAAGGACTTTGGATGGCGAGGAACCTCAAGTCCTTCCCCCATGCCGTTAAAAAAGTAAAACCAGCCCTTGTAAAGGGCCTCAGTGAATGGCAGCTCTCCAACATGCCCCCGGCAGAGATACTTGACCTCCTCGACAAGGTAAAAAAGGCCAAGTGCTTTGATGAGGTACGGAACGAGACCGTCCGCGGGACCGGCGTAGGGCAGGGGACCCTCGGGGTTGTCCTCGTCCCCCAGTCCAAGCACTACTCCTGGGTGAAGGCAGCCGACGTCCTCGGCATCGGTAACAAGAATTTCATCGAGATCCAGGTGAATGAGAATTTCCACATGGATCTCGATGTCCTGAAAAAGACCATTGATGAGCATACTGCCCGGAAGATACCGGTCATTGCGGTAGTGGCCGTTGTCGGGACGACCGAGGAGGGATCGGTTGACGAGATTGCCCGGATCGTGAAACTCCGCGATGACTACGAAAAGAATGGGATCTCCTTCTACTTCCACATCGATGCAGCGTACGGCGGATATTCCCGGTCCCTGTATCTCGACGAGAACAATAAATTCATAGAGTACGATGCACTGAAAAAACGCCTTAAAGCCGACGGTATCTTTGTTAATGACTTCTCGTACCCGAGCAGGCTTGTGTACGAGTCCTACAAGTCAATGGGAAAAGCCGACTCGATCACGATCGATCCCCATAAGATGGGCTATGTCCCCTATGCTGCCGGAGGCATCGCTATCCGGGACCGACGGATCCTTGACCTTATCTCCTATTTCGCCGCCTATGTCTTCGAGGCTGGCGAGAACGCACCGACTCTCCTTGGCAGTTACATCATGGAAGGCTCGAAAGCCGGGGCAACCGCGGCAGCCGTCTGGGCCAGCCACCGGGTCATCCCCCTGAATATCACCGGCTATGGCCAGATCATCGGCAGGAGCATCGAGGGGGCGCGGATGTTCACCAAAGAACTCATTAAGACCAGGAGTATCAAGGTGAAGGGGAGAGAGTTCATCGTGAAGCCCCTCGTGGAAGACCCGGATTTCAACATCGTCTGCATGGCCGTCAACGAGAAGGGGAACACCAATCTTGACCGGATGAACAGGCTCAATGAGGCAATCTACGATGAATCCTCGTATATCAGCGGGCCTGTTTACAGGAACGACTGGATAACCTCCAAGACCGCCCTTAGCGATGCCGACTACGGGTCAGCACCCAGGGCATTTGTAAAAAGGATGGGGGTCTCTGAAAAGGAATGGGAACGCGTAAAATCCGTATATGTCCTGAGGATATGCGTCCTTAACCCATTCATAGCGCATTACGAGCATATTACAGTGGCCTGGCAGAACTATCTCGAGATGCTGACAAAGAAGATCGAGCAGGCTATTGAAAACGAGAAATAATCCGGATCTCCAATGCGCGGCCGCAAAGCCTCAGGATTGAAACGGAGACGAACGGAGCAGGGCGCGACATGAAAACAGGAATAAAGCCTGCATACCGGATGGGGCTTGCGGTCTTTACCCTCCTCACCCTTGCGTCATTGTTCAATATCCGCAAATTCCCGAACATGGCGGAGACCCAGTGGCAACTGGTCGCGTTCCTCGTGCTTGCCATCATCCTGTATCTCATACCGGCCTCCCTTGTTTCGGCTGAGTTGGCCACCGGGTGGCCCCAGACAGGGGGCGTATATGTCTGGGTCAAGAAGGCGTTTGGCCAGCGGTGGGGATTTGTTGCGGTCTGGCTCCAGTGGTTCCAGATGACGATCGGCTTTGTGGCAGCCCTGACATTTATTGCCGCGACGTTTGCCTACGCGTTCATGCCGTCCGTTGCCGACAACAAGATATACCAGTTCATTGTCAGCATTATCGTCTGGTGGGGCATGACTTTGGTAAACTTACGGGGGCTTAAGACATACACTAACATCAGTTGGTCATTCCTCGTCATCGGGATGCTGATCCCGGCATTTCTCCTTATTGCAGGGGGAGTGCAGTATATCCTGTCTGGCAACCCCATCCAGTTCACGCTCTACCCTTCATGGGCAGATATTATGCCGGACTTTGGCAATATCAGCAGTATCGTTTTCCTCCTGACATTCGTTTTCCTCTTCATCGGGATCGAGATGACTGCAGCCCATGCCGGTGAAGTAAGCAATGTCAAGAAGAACTATCCCATCGCAATCCTGATCGTCGGTGTTGTGATGGCGCTCGTAAGTATTGTGGGTTCCCTTATTGTCGGGTTCCTGGTTCCCACTGTTAACCTGAATCTATTAACCGGTATTATGCAGGCATTCGAGGTTATCCTGGCCGGTTCATCGTGGCTGGTATCCATTGTCGCCCTCCTGATCGTTATAGGGTCCATTGGTGAAGCCTCCACGTGGATCCTTGGGCCGGTCCGGGGCCTTGCCTCCACGGCAGGTGATGGGAACCTACCCCTACTCCTCCAGAAGACAAATGCAGCAGGAATGCCTGTAAATCTGATGATCCTACAGGCAGTCCTCTTCACGTTCTGGGCCGGGGTCTATGCAATCCTTCCCGGGGGAGTGAATAGCTCCTACTGGGTTCTCCTTGCACTGACTACGGTCGTCTATATCGTCATGTATTTCTTCATGTATGCGGCAGCAATCAGACTGCGATACACGCAACCCGGAGTGGACCGGCCATTTATGATACCGGGTGGGAAGGTAGGCATGTGGCTTGTCGCGGGATGGGGTTTTATTGCCATGGTATTTCTCTTTTTCCTGGCCCTTATCCCCCCGAGCCAGATCACCTTTACTAACGTCTCGGTCAGCAACTACGTACTCTTTATGATCATCGGCGTGCTGGCTGTCGTTGTGGTACCTTTAATTATCTACCGTCTGAGAAAGCCGCACTGGAAGCCCTCAGGTCCGGACCCTACGGGTACCACCGCGAAATGTTCATCCGACCAAGAATGAAAATGACGGTAAAGCTACGGAGTTGGATGGATCAAAGCTACCGGCAACGATTATTCTTAACAGAAGGGGGTATTTGCCAGTCATGAAAGGGATATGGTACTCGTTGATCGCTGTTATATTATCTGCAGTAGTAATTGTGGTGGTGGCGGGCTGCGTTGGTCCGGTGAAAGATGTAAAGCAGCTTCAGTCGGCTACAGAGAACCTGCAGATGATCATACAGTCCAAGCTGCTGAACCTGAACAACGCCGTGTCCGGCGCGGCCGTGAAAATCGCAAAGAGCGGACTGCAGGGCGAAGAGACGCGGGGGATACTCAACGGTCTGTGCAAGAAATACCCCTACCTGCTGGACTGCTCGGTTGCCGACCCCCTGGGAAAGTTATTCACCGTGGCACCCGAGGAATACCGCCGTTACGAGGGGACGGACACCGCTGCCACTGAGGCCTCCAAGAAATTCTTCGCGGGGTTGAGTGAAAATAGGACGCCGCTGCTGAGCGATGTCTTCAGGGCGGTAGAGGGGCCCGATGCCGTGGTGCTGGTCTGGCCGGTGGTCACGGAGAAGGGTGAGGTGCTGGGCTCGGTCAGCGCCCTGTTCAAGCCCGGGGACCTGCTGGAAAAGACCATAGCTCCGGCAGCGGAGACAAGGGTCATGAAGGTAAATGTCATGCAACTTGACGGCATGGTAATTTATTGCTCGACGGGGACCGAGACTGGCAAAAATGTGCTCACCGATCCATCTTATAAAACTTACCCCGAATTGATCACACAGGCTGAGAAAATTGCTGCACAGAAGACCGGGACGGGCGGCTACATGTATCCTGACGCAGCAACGGGCAAGCTTGTGAAAAAAACAGTATATTGGACAACCGTCGGCCTGAACGGCACAGAGTGGCGGCTTGTATCTATCGCCGAACTGGGTGGATGAGCGCTGCTATCAATAAGGCGGGAATCAATCCTTGCTCGTGATTGGGACAATCATTATTTATTACCATTGATGACATGATTTAGGCCACTCCCATGGTTTGTCCGGCACTTATTCAGCGGCAGCACAGCGGCACAAACGTAGTTAATTGTATTGGCAGCGGTCTGGGAGACCGAGGGCCTGAATTGACCGTACCTGTCAGATGCCCGTTTTGACTATGGTGGATCACTATAGACTTGAACCAACTGATTTATGGTTTTGGGGCTTTACGCTTCCCCTGACGCTCCCGCCGCGGGGCGCCATAAAACTGGCACACGACGTATAGTGACAGGGCGGTTGAAACAAGTGTTGGTGACAGTTCAACCTTGATCCATGTATTACGATCAATAAGCTAATTAACAACTTCCTGCACGGCTATCATCCGCCAGGCTGTTCCATGCAGCTTGACGCTTCCCCAGACGGCCCGCTTTTTTGTCGGCTCCACTGTCTCGTGGCTGGGGAATGTATATGTGCCGCTCCCGGATTCCTCAGTTGCGAACCTGGAGCCAAGAGCTACCAGGTCCGTATATGGCTTATATTCAGCGTCTGTCAGAAGATTTTTCCCAGTATCGCTTTTCGGCAGATCAAAGATGGTCATGCCGTCGGTCTGTAAGACATTCATTGCAAGGCCGCTCCCTTTGAGCACGGGTGTAACGACGCCGGTGAGCATGGCTTCCGGTGTAAACAGTGCGTCTATGATGCCGATCTGTTTGCCTTCCGCATCAAGGACGGGCCTCATCAGCGAAACCGCCGCTATTCCCTCAACTGTCATAAAATACGGGCTGAGCACGGGGGCTTTAACATCCTGTGTTCCAATATTGGAGCCTTCATATTGGCGGTTGGCATCAGGTGCCATCGTGACTATCTTGCCGGTGGTATCAACCGTGCTGCAGTCAACCAGGTAGGGATATTTGGTGCATAACCCGCTAAGTATCTGCCTGGCCCCATCACCGCTTAAACCGGTACCTGTAAGCTTTAAAGCGGCATCCGCCAAATCGGCATCCAGCTTATCCAGTTCAGACTGTGCGGATACCCGGATTTTTTCTACGGCGGCCTTTGTCTGCACTTCTCCGCCGGCCGGGGCGGCACAGCCGAATACCGGGGCGAGCATCAATGATAATACGACAATCAGGAATAAGAAAAGTCCTTTTGTAAACATGTATAACTATCCTCCTTTTAGTGGCTGATCGGTTGCCAACTCCTCAGCCCGGGAATTGGGCTCCATCTTCATTCCACATTTTCGCCGGGCTGCAGGCTATAATGCAGGTGAGGCAAGGATATCGGCAGGGCTTTGCAAAGGTCAACGCAAGGGCACAAGCTTTGCCCTGGACAGCTTGACTATGTAGATGACCAGTGAGACCGCCGCGTAGAGCAGACCCAGCAGGATCAGGCTGAACTTGCAGACCGCGCAGAAAGCGGCTACCAACGGGTAAGGATCGGCAGGGCTGCCGTACATCATGGTCAGCAGGGCGTAGTTCTCCACGGCATCGAAGATGCCCGCCAGCCAAAGTCCCCAGGCCAGCAGCACGCCCAGGTTTTTCCAACCGCTCCGTGATACGACCCCTGCCCCCATCACGCAGGCCAGCGCAATGGTAGTCGAATACACAGGCATGTAAAGGTAATCGAAGCCCAGGTTGAAGCACGTTTGCAGCCTGGCCAGTGTATCCCAGGCGCCGATGATTGCCGATGACTTGGCCACGCTGCCCGCCAGTTCGAAGTCCACGATGTTTGGCTTGAAAGGGCCGATAAGGCGGAATACTACGGTGATACCTACAGTTGCGGCCAGCAGCCAGAGAAAGGCCGGCAACCTCTTGCCCTGCGGTATGGCGTTCAATGGATTGTACATTTTAATGGCCTAATTATCTTCAGCCGGGCCGCCTTTGTCAACGTCCGTCAGCTTATTGATTCCCCTGCCTGATGGACATGACTACCCTGAACAACAGGGTCAATATCAGCCCGCCCATCGCCCAGACGCCCATCGTTATGAGTATTTCAAGCAGTGTGGGCGTGTACTCCGATATCTCGCCCAGGGGCGATGGGATGAAGCCGGGCACGACCAACCCGAGACCCTTGTCGATCCAGATGGCTATGAAAACAGCCGCGCAGGCCAATGCCAAAATGCCGTGGTTTTTACGCAATGATGGAATGACCAGCAGGACGATGGCGGTGCAGGCCAGCAGGACGGATGCCCATGCCCAGGGTACAAGTCCGTAATGGCCGTCCAATCCAAACAACAGGTACTGGAAATGGGCCATGGCCTCCGGCACCTGGCTGTAGTAAACGGTGAATACCTCCATGAGGAGCAAGAAAACGGTTATGCTGATGGCATAGGCCACGATTTTGGCCACTTTGTCTATAGATTGGTCACCCGTGTCAAAGTTGCCCCACTTTTTCATGGCCAGCGCCAGCAGTATGAGCAGGGCGGGACCCGACGCGAAGGCCGAGGCCAGGAAGCGCGGAGCCATCAGCGCGGTCAGCCAGAAGAGCCTCGCCGCCAGGCCGGCATAAATAAAGGCGGTGACGGTGTGGATGCTGACCGCCCACACGATGGATACGATGGCGACGGGTTTTATCCAGGTGGGAGGATCCACCTCCTTGAATTCGGCATCCAGCACCACCCAGCCGAGCACGATATTGAGCAGCAGGTAACCCGTGATCACGACCACGTCCCAGAAAATAACGGAGTTGGGTGAGGGATAAAGGATGATGTTGAATAGCCTGGCGGGCTGGCCAAGGTCAACCACGATGAAGGTGATGGCCACCAGGCAGGCCGCCACGGCCATGAACTCGCCCAGGATGATTATGCGGCGGAACTCTTTGGCGTTATGCAGGTAGTAAGGGATGATGAGCATGACGGCCGACGCGGCCACGCCGACGAAGAATGTGAAATTGGCGATATAAAGGCCCCAGGAGATGTCCCTGCCCAGGCCGGTCACGGCAAGGCCGATGTTCCACTGCTGGAGGTAGGCGGCCAGGCCGGCGGCCATAATTAACAGCAGGCCGCTGACCAGCAGCCAGTATTTTTTTCCGCCTCTCAGTATGTTCTCTATCAAAGTCGTACCTACAGCAAATAGTAAACCTGCGGCAGTGTGCCAAGCTCGGCCTTGCGGCGCAGGTTGAATTGGGATGATATCAATTCATGAACCCCCGTGCCGGGTTTGAGGTCGCCGAATGTCAGCGCGCCGCTGCTGCAGGCTTCCACACAGGCAGGTTGCAGACCGGCCACCAGCCTTTCTTTGCAGAAGTTGCACTTCTCAACCACGCCTTTGGCGCGTGTTGGATAGCCATCGTCAATAACACTAATATAAGGACGCGGATCGCGCCAGTTGAAGCTGCGTGAACCATAGGGACAGGCTGCCATGCAATAGCGGCAGCCGATGCAGCGGTGGTAGTCCATCATGACTATGCCGTCGTCCCGCCTCCACGTCGCCTGGGTGGGACACACTTTTACGCAGGGGGGATTGTCGCAGTGGTTGCAAAGTATCAGCACCCTGCGGTCCTTTAGTGGTTCGGCGACCAGGTTATTCTCCTGGTCGGGGAAGGCCTGGTTGTAGCCCACCTCCTGCAGCCACCGGATGTCCTCCCTGCGGTTGCCTATATCGGGGACGTTGTGCACGCTGTGGCAGGCGGCTACGCAGGCGGTGCAGCCGTCCCCCGCCGTGCAGGCTTTGAGGTTGACTGCCATGGCCATGCGTTTTACAGCGGCCGGTCCGTTGAACGCCCTGGCAATGGAAGGTTTGGATAAAAGGTCGATGGCCGGCCTGGCAGCCAGTGCCAAAAGGCCCAGCGCGGTCAACTTGAGGAAAGAACGGCGGTCGATGTTCATATCTCTCATGGTGTTGCCTGCGGAGTGGGCGCCGGTGGCGGCACGTTGTGGCAATCCCAGCAGTTTGGAACAGTGCCCGTGTAGTTGTGGCAGCGGTCGCAGAAATCGGCCCTGCTGGGATGGCATTTGAGGCAGGTGCCTGTGAGATTGATATCAAACGTGCGGTTGTCGCTGGATATGTAGGTGCTGTCTCCCTGCCGCACAGCCTGGTCGCGCCACTGCTGCATAAGCTGCATGTGGTACTCCCTCATGTACTGCGTTGATTCCACACACTGGTTCTCGCTGACAGGCAATACGGGATTTGGCCGGTAATCGGCCTTGCCGCTGGCCGCCATGTACCAGACGGGAAAGCTGGCTATGCAAAGGAAAATGGCCAGTCCGCCGATTATCTTGCCTTTGTCATACATCTTGTTGCCCGCCTTCTGCAGTCGTATTCGCGGCCAGGGGCTCGCCCCTCAGGTCGGTCTCCCTCTTTTTCTCGCCCTGCATGACCAGGGCATTGCCCAGCAGTTCATGCACACCCGCCGTTTCAACGCCCGGCACCCAGTATTCCAGCAGGGGCGGGAAGGAAGCCTTGTCGATGGCGCAGATGCAGGCCAACAGGTTCACGCCGTGCTTCTCCCGTACGTATTGTACAGCATTGGCACGGGGGTAACCGCCGCGCAACCGCACCTCCATGTTCTCGTCGGGACCCAGGCCGGCCCCGCTTCCACAGCAGAAGGTGCGCTCCCTGATGGTGCTCTCCGGCATCTCGTAAAATTGGTTGCACGTGTTGTTGATTATATAGCGGGGCTCCTCGAACAGGCCCATGGCGCGGGCCGGGTTGCAGGAATCGTGGTAGGTGACCTTCCACTTGTCGTTACGCGCAGGGTCAAGCTTGAGCTTGCCGCTGTGGATGAGGTCTGCAGTGAATTCGCAGATGTGCACCATCTTGGTCGAAACGGCATTTTCAAATTTAGTGCCGGTTAAAGGCGATACCGGCTCCTCGAGGAAGGTGGGAGGCCCGTTGAAGGTGTCCATGTACTGGTGTATCACGCGCCACATGTGCCCGCATTCGCCGCCCAGCACCCACTTAACCTTTAACCGCTCGGCTTCAGCGTAAATCTTGCCGTTGAGGCTCTTGGCCAGATCTGCTGAGTGGAATAATCCGAAGTTGCCTCCCTCCGATGCATAGGTGCTGAAGGTGTAATCCAGGCCGATCTCGTGGAAGAGCATCAGGTAGCCCATAAGCGTGTACCAGGCGGGACTGGCGAAGAAATCGGCGGAAGGTGTGACGAAGAGTATCTCGGCGCCTTTTTTGTTGATGGGGATTTCCACGTCGATGCCCGTGATGGTTTTTATATCGTCCTGCGCTGATTCCAGGCTCTGCTTCATGGCGTGCGGCGGTATCCCCACGTGGTTGCCGGTGCGGAAGGAATTGGAGGCCGGGCCAACCACCCATTCGGATGTGCAGCCCACCAGGTTGAGCAACTCGCGTCCCATCATGGTGATCTCGCAGGTGTCGATGCCGTAGGGACAGAAAACCGAGCACCGCCTGCATTCCGAGCACTGGTAGAAGTAGTAATACCATTCCTTTATAACCTGCTCGTCCAGGTCCCTTGCGCCGCCCAGCTTTCCCCACAGCCTGCCGCCAATAGTAAAATAGCGGCGGTACACCGACCGCAGCAATTCAGCCCTCATGACTGGCATGTTTTTGGGATCGCCCGACCCTATGAAATAATGGCATTTGTCCGAGCATGCCCCGCAACGCACGCAGATATCAAGATACAGTTTCCAGGAACGGTATTTACCAAGGCGTTCTTTCATGCCGTTCAGAATGATCTGCTTGAAATCCGGCGGCAGCTTCCAGTCAGTATCCTGAGGATTCCACTGGCGCGGGTTGGGCAACTGTAAAAGCTCCTGGTTCTTGAGCGGGGCGGCATAGCAGTAGGAACCCTTTGTGAACTCGACTGACGGGTCCATCCAGTCCCGGTGTGGAGGACGGTGCTCGACTTTGGCCATCTCTTCAGGGCTGATTTGTTTATCCGCCATTATTGCTCCGCAGGTGATTTCTCCATTTCGATGGGGATGCCGGCCTTGACCATGGGCTTTCTGAACTCATCCTCGTATTCGGCATAGGTGTGTACCCTGACCGGCCGGTTCCAGGGGTTTACGCGCATTACAGCGCGGCTGTCGTTCTTGAGGTTGCGGGTGGGACTGAGCAGTACGCCGGCCGCGTGCATCATCTTGCTGAAGGGGAAATAGGCCATGAGCGTGCAGACAAGCAGCAAGTGGATATAGAAAGGAAGGCCGATGCCTGCAGGCACCACCGGCCTGAAAGTTACTACACTGATGGCCAGTTCCTTGACCGCCACCACGTCAACCTTGAAGAATGAGCGCATGAGGACTCCCGAGACCACTACTGCCAGTATCAGCAACAGTGCTAAGTAGTCGGACGCAAGCGAGATATACCTGACCCGTCCGGACACAAGGCGCCGGACAAACAGGTATGAAACCGCGATAAGTATGATGAAATCGGTGATGAAAAGGGCCGGCAGGGCCAACTGCAGCACGCCGTCGATGGCTGAGATCCACAGCGACGGCTGAAAGACCGGCTCGGTCAAAAAGCGCAGGTGGCGCACGAGGATAATGAGCAGCGACCAGTGGAAGGCCAGGCCGCCCAGCCACAGCCAGCGGCTGCCGCCGTAAACCAGCCTCTGCCCGCCTGCCTCCTGCATAGTGTTATTGCGGAAGAGCGAACGGAAAAGCAGGATCTCGAGCGCCATCCTGCCCGCGATACCCCAATTGCAGCAGGGGCTTTCGATTTTATCGCTTTTTACCCAGTCTAAGGTCACTTGCTGGCCGCAGGTGGTGGGGATGTTGAAAGGGACAGGCGAATTTGCCCATCTTATGACCCGGTATACGAACCCGGCGATGAAGCCGCATATTGCCAGGTAAGGCAATACTACGGCGAAGATAAACTGCGACGCGGGGACGAGGTAACTGATGCTTGCCAGTGAAACCAGGGCGGTAATTGCGAGCAGGGGCCAGATTATTTTCATTGAAGCTATCCTACCCTGCGTATACTGATTACCCTTGCCTGGAATTCATCGGCTTTTAACGATTCCTTAGCCGCAAGTTCCCTGATCTGGTCCTTTATGCTTGCATACTGTTCGACCGAGAGGCCGGCAAGTCGGTCAATTTTCATTTCAAGCGCGTCCAATTCGTCCAGCAGTCCATATTTTGTGACCCCGCCTATGGCCTCGGCTCTTATAACGGTTTTAAGGTCAATCATAAACCCCACCGCCTGGGAGGGTGTGAAATCCTGCACTGCCCTGATTCTAATGATCTTTTCGAGACAACCTTGCAATGCCCGGGGGTCGTCTCCCCTTATCAACCCGTCCAACAGCTGTCCGGCGCCGTTCGAAATTGTGTATCCCACCGGGTTGGTGAACATGTCCCCCTCCCCTTGGATGAAATTGGCTGTGCCGGCAGGGTAAGTATCAAAGATCGCGGCGAGCCACTTTTTCAGGATGACCGCTTTTTCCTTTTTCAGTAGGCTTCGGAGTTCCATAATGTCTGAATGCTGTCGATTCTATCTCGATATATCGTTAAAATAGCGGAGGCCGCGGGATTATTTTTCCTGTGCTTTTTTATAGGTCTCGAATATCCTGCGATTATAGTGGTTGAGCGTATCGAAATACGTTTTATCGCTGTAGTCATAAAATCCTGCCCCGCTTCTCATACCCAATTTGTTTGCCTCGTAGAGTTTTCGTAATTCCTTAATGCGCGGGTCGTTGTGGGCGTTGGGGTCGAAGGAGGTCACCGACTGCCAGATGATATTGAGCCCGAGCAGGTCCATAGTTTTGAAAGGGCCCATTATCGAGTAGCGCGGGCCCAGCGCCTCGGTCAGGGCACGGTCGATATCCTCTATGGAGGCGATGCCCTGGCCCATGAAACCCAGGGCAGTGCTCAAGATGGCAAAGTTGAAGTTGTTGATAAGGTGGCCCGGTATCATTTTCTTGAGTATGAGGGGACGCTTGCCCGCCCGCTTGAGCAGGGCCAGCGTGAATTTGTAGGTTTCATCGGAAGTCTTCTCTCCGCGTGCCACTTCAACCAGCGGTATGACGTGTGGAGGATTTACGAAGTGAGTGAGCATGTACTTACCCGGCCGTTTTGAGCCCTTGGCCATGTCATCGATTGAGAAGGTGGAGGTATTGCTGGCGATGATAGCACGGGCCAGGGCAAGCTTCTCGATCTTTTTGAACAGCGTCCTTTTCAGCTCCATGTTTTCGCCGATCGCCTCAACGATAAAATCGGCTGTCTTGAGCCCCGCGGCAAGGTCAGCCGTGACACTGATATTGGATAATGTTGCTGTTGCCTTACGAGCGCCGTAAACCCCGGCTTGCTTGAATGCATTCACACTGGATTTGATACGTTCCTGCGCCTGTTTCAGGGCAAGCTTATCGATATCTATAAGTACGACCCGGCAGCCCGCCTGGGCAAAAACCTGGGCTATGCCGGGACCCATCGTGCCGGCGCCGATTACAGCTACATTACAGGCCATTTTATGTTTGCCTTTCATGGTAAATTACCTCCGTGTTTGCGGCTATTCTGCTCTGCAATGCGATGCACTGCTGCTCAGTCGGTGTTTGCAGCAGTGCATGCGGTATCTAATTGGTCAGATAAATCGGCCTAAAGCCTGTATTCTATCTCTTCCAGCTCCTTGTTTCTGGTCTCATAGGGTTTAATCAGCATCAGGCTCACCGCCGGGATGATCATGATTGCCCCTGTTACTACCCAGAACCACTCCATCTTGGGAGACAGGGTCAATAAAATGGCCGCCACCATGGGACCGAGCACGTAGGATATGCGGGTGATGGTCGTGGTCCAGCCCAGGCAGCTACCCCTCCTTTCGGTTGGGAATATCTCCGGGATGTAAACGACAATCCATGAATAGGAAAAAGCAATGAAGAAGCCGCCGAAGATAATGGCAATCCGCAACATGGAATCCGGGAGAATACCTATGGGCGCCATGCTGATTGCCATGCCCAGGCACCCGATGACGAAAGTCAGTTTCCTGCCGATCTTATCCAAAGCCAGGCCTCCCAGTATTCCACCGGCCAGCATGGCTAACATAGCCCATAGCAGGTAGCCGTTGGTCCACTGCTGGAGGGTCATCCCCTTGATCTCCATGAAAAAATAGCCGGCCCAGAAGAAGAGCATCTGTGAGGTAAGCCAGCATATCCACATGAGCGAACCGATCGCGATGTACTTGGCATCCTCCTTAGTTATCACGCCCAGGCCGAATATATGCTTTTTCCTGGTGCCCGCTTTCCGCTCGGCCTTGATCTGGTCATAACGCTGCGTCTCCTTCATGAAAAACCAAAGTACGATGCCGATCATCATCATGAAGACCATTACGCCGTACATCCATCTCCAATCCAAACCCATCTTATCTACCAGGATGGAAGGCAGGATTGCGCTCAGGGGGAGCATACCGAGAGTGAATACCAGCGCGACCATCTTGCCGCGGTTGGCAGCCCGTGCCTCCTCGCCGATGGGAATGGCCCACATATTTGAGACCGTCGTGAGCATGGCAACGGCATAAAAAGCCATAAACATCAGGAAAGAGGGTGTGAAATACACTATGCAGATGCAGGAAGACCCCATCAGCAGCATTAATATAAAAATAGACCACTTCCTGCCGATAATATCGTTCAGCCCGTTGAGCAGGAATACCAGGAAAGTGGGGATGAGGAAGAGGGATTCTGTCCAGGAGAACTGGACCGCTGTTATATTATATTCTTTGAGTGCGTAAGGAAGCATTGTTGTTTTGATCGTGGATATATACCAGTCCATCAGGGCTACGATGGTCATGAGCACGGCCAAATAGGCGATATAGCCGCGGCTCCTGGGCGGAACAATAGTCACAGGTTTACCTTTAGCGCTATCCAACTTCTAACCTCCAAACAGTAAATTTGCAGAGATCCGGCAATCCAGCTACAAGACGGTTGACCAGACTGAGCGCAACTATACTTTCACCTCCTGCCCGATATTGTTGACCTGATTACTAATAATAGACTATTTTGCTTTTACCTGCACTCTTCGGCCATGCAGCCCGCTATTTCCTCACGCAGGGAGACGAACCCACCATCAGCGCGTGAGCGTGGGTAGGGCAGCACAACATTGTAAATCTGTTTAACCGTGCCCGGACTGCCTGTCATCACGACCACCCGGTTTGACAGGTAAACCGCCTCTTCTACACTGTGGGTAACGAAAACAACCGCTTTTTTATTCTCCTGCCAGATGCGCAGCAGTTCGTTCTGCAGCTGGCTGCGCGTCTGCGCATCGAGTGAGCCGAACGGCTCGTCCATCAGCAGCACTTCCGGATTGTTGGCCAGCGCCCGGGCGATGGCTACTCGCTGCTGCATGCCGCCGGAAAGCTCGGATGGATACTTGTGACCGCTGCCGGTCAGCCCCACCATGTCGATGCAGCGCCGGGCGGTGCGCAGGCGGTCCGCCGGGGGAACTTTAAGCACCTCGGGACCGAATGCCACGTTGCCTGTCACGTCCCTCCAGGGGAAGAGCGCGAAATCCTGGAAGACCAGGCCCCTCTCCGGACCCGGCGCCGTTACCGGCTTGCCGTCCAAGCAGATGGATCCCGAACTGGCCTGCTCAAGGCCGGCTACAAGCTTGAGCAGGGTGGTCTTGCCGCAGCCGGAGGGGCCCACAATGCAAACGAATTCGCCGTTTGCTATTGCCAGGTTGAAATCACGCAGGGCCACCGTGGTCTTACCGCCTTTTTTTTCCAGGAAGGTCTTGGTAACGCTTTCGATTACAAGTTTCTGAACGCTCATGCCGCCTTCCAGAAAAGGATTTTATCCTCGAGCTTTTTGAGGCCGATGAACATGAGGAACCCCACGATGCCTATCATTAGCATGCCGGCCACTGTTTTGGATGCCTCCATGGTGGAGTAATAGTACATTATCATATAGCCGAGGCCGGAGTTGGAACCCGTCAATTCAGCCGCCACCAGGCACATCCAGCCTATGCCGATGCCGATGCGCAGGCCTGCCATGATGGAAGGGGCCGCCGATGGCACGCCGACCTTAAAGAGCACCTGCCAGGGTCCGGCGCCCAGTGTCCGGGCCACCTCCGTCAATTTGCGAGGCGTATTCTCCATGCCGAGTACCGTATTGAGCACGATGGGGAAAAAGGCGCCCAGCCAGATGAGAAAGACAGCCGGCTTGAAGCCAAGGCCAAACCAAAGCATGGCCAGCGGAATCCAGGCCAACGGTGGGATGGGACGCAATATCTCGATGACGGGCTCAATCAGGTCACGCGCATTCCGCCACCAGCCGATGATAATTCCGAGCATAACGCCGGTCACTGCCGCCAGGGCGAAACCGACGATAACCCTCCACAGGCTGATAAGCGTATTGCCCATCAGTTCCCCAGCCCATACCATCCCGGGCGGACCGGGCGCGACTAAGAGTTGTCCCAGGGCGATGACAACCGCGATAGGTGTGGGGAAAAGCTGAGGCAGATTGGCTAAGAGGGCCGCCCCCTCCCATATCAGGAGGAAGAGGATGATCGAAACAAGCCTTAAAGGACGCGTGTCTTCACCTCTGAAGATATCTGGTATCTACAACCATTTCGACAAATTTATCCAGATCGGGGACATCATTAGCAGTTATGATGGGCTTGATGGCCCCGCTTTCACCCAGGCTGATGATCTCGCTGACAAACTTCCTGATATCGTCACTGTTGAGAGAGTAGGTGTACCTGACGCGCTGGAAGGCGTCATCGATGATGGCACTGTCCAGCCTGGTCCATTTAGCAGCGATGGACTTTGCCTCTGCCGGGTTAGCAGCTATAAAATCGATTGCCCTGCGGTGCGCCCGTATGACAGACGCCACTGCGCCGTCATGCAGGCTGCCGAAATCACCCCCGGTTACGACCACGCAGCACGGATGGCCGGGCCATATTTCCTTGGATGCTACCAGGACCTTGCCGTACCCTCCCACCACGGATTTGGCTACAAATGGCTCCCAGACAAAGTACCCGTCGATACGCCCTGTCTGCAGTGACTGCGGCATGTCCGGGGGTTTGACCGTGCCGGGGAAAAGCTCGATGTCGCTAAAACCTAAATCATTGCTTGCCAGCAGCATTCCCATCATCACGTATTGTATGGACCCGGGGGCGGGGGTGGCTATCTTTTTCGATTTGAGTTCGGCAACGCTGTTAATATCCATACCGGTTACCAACCCCGACCCTTCCAGGTTGACACCCGACACGATGGAAAGAGGGATTTTACGCGCAGCAGCCATCACGGCCGGCGCCACCCCGACATAGCCCATGTCTATCTGGCTTGCCGCCAGGGCATCCATCTCCGCAGGACCGGACTCAAACGGCCCGACCACCTCGATGTTCAATCCCTCTTGAGTGAAAAAACCCTTGTCCTGCGCCACGAAAAAGGGTAACTGGTGAAGGTCTCCCAGCAGGTAGCCGATGCGTACGGTCGAAGGAGCAGCGGGTGCGCAGCCGAAGAGGCCGGTAATGGACGTGAATAACAGCGAAACCAGGATTAAATTGGCCATCAGCTTGAATACAAGTTTCATTGGCTACACCTGATAAGCAAATTATACCAGCAACTGACTATTGATTAAATTATACAATATTTGTATAATTTGTATAGTGCCCATGGTGTGGGTCAGGTGGTTTGGTTTGGCGACGTTGCTGTGATATTATGAGGCCGCCTTTGAGAGTGGCCATGAGTTTAAGCCCGGTCTATCTTAATTGTTAAGGAGGATTACGGTGAGCAATAAAATCATCCAGGCTGATTACTGGGACAGGAAGATAGACATCGAGGTGCCGGGAGATACGGTGATCGGAGAGATCCCCAATCCCCCTGTGCTGCAGGACCCCGAAAAAGCCATACGGGAGGCTATCGCAAAGCCTATCGGCTCCCCTCCCCTGGCGGAACTGGCTAAAAAGGCGCGTAACGGCAGGGTAACCATCGGTTTTGATGACCCCTCCCGGCCCGGCAAACCCCGCCAGGTCATCATCCCCATCCTTGTAGAAGAGCTGCTTAAAGCGGGCGTTAAAGAAGAAAATATTTATTTGCTGTGCGGCAGCGGCAATCACTGCAAATGGACCGCCCCGCAGTTAAGGGCTTACCTGGGCCCGTCCATATACGACAGGTTTGCCCCCGCCGGAAGTGCCTCGCGGGTGCTCAATCATGACTGCCATGACCCCGAGAATCTGGTGTATATGGGCACATCATCCTTAGGAGATTTCGTCGAGTATAACAGGGCATTGCAGGATTCGGATCTTTTTATCTATACGGGCACGGTCGTGGTTTCGAACTGGGGTGGCATGACCGGGACCGGCGTCATAATCGGTTTTCCCAGCACGCGCAGCATGACATCTACACACGGTTTTCCCGTGGTCGGCCACGCTGATTCCTGCCACGGCAACCAGCATACCATGATGTACCGTGCTCATAAGGAAGCAATCATGGCCCAGATTGAGAAACATACCGGCAAGCGCGTATTTTACGTGGACGTTGTCCCCAGTGCGGGAGGTGCCCCGGCCGGTATTTTTGCCGGCTATTCCCCGGAGATTAACCAGCCTACCTGGACATTTGCCGAAAGCATCTATCACATGGAAGTACCCCAGGCCGACGTGCTTATTTACGGCGTGCCCCGCTACTCGCTCTATGGTGAGACCAGCAATCCCCTCATTGCGCTGGCCGCAGCCTGCGCCCCCGTGCGCATGTGGGTCAACAAGCCGCTGCTGAGGGAGGGGGGCGTGGTCATAGCGCTGGCACACTGCGACGGGACCATGGACGACAGGTCGCACCCCTCGTATGCAGAGATACTCGACCTTTACCGCAATTGCTTTAGCATGCAGGAGCTGTCTATTTATGAAGAGGAGTTCATGCACCGTGAGGACCTTATCTTTAAATACAGGCACGCCTACGCCTATGCCCCGGTGCACGGCTTCTGGCTGATGTACGAGAGCGAGTACGCCCTTAACCACGCCAATAAAATCATCATGGCGGGTGTGCCGGGCATGGACAATCCGCTGGCGCAGGTGCAGGTCAGCGGTACGGGCGGGCCCGGCTCGGTGCGCGATGTGGGCTGCACGCCTGCCAGGAATTTCAGCGACGCAATGAAGATGGCCGAGAAAATTGTCGGTAAGAATCCCCGTGTGATGGCCTGCCCGTCCTTCTGGACCAGGATCAGGCCCAGGTTCTACGTTAAGTAAAATTACCCTTAAATAACATATATAACAGGAGGCGTAAGATGCGTCTGCAGTCTTATCAGGGCGAAATCAAGGACCACCTGCAATACCTGGGAATCTGGGACAACCTGGTTGCAGGTAAACTCAAATGCTTTGTCTGCAAGGTCAAACTGGGCGCGGGCAACTTCGGGTTGGCTTTCCGCGACCACGAGAAGATGGAGACAACCTGTAATAAACTTGATTGCGTGCGCACGGTGACGCACGTATTGAAAGACTGAACAACGGCAGATATTACGATGCAGGAGAGAGAGCATGACAACTTTTTACGATAACAGAAGGCCGTATGACAATTATGATTCGACTACTAAGGAATGGGACGCCATTTTTATCGGCGGGGGCGCCTCGGGGAGGTTCGGTTCCTCCTATTTCCGCGCCATGGGAGGCAACCAGCTTACCATTGAGGCCGACAACCACCTGGGCGGAAAATGCTGCAAGAACGCCTGCGTGCTGCACCACTATCTTTACGAGATAGCCGTTGAACTGGACAAGGCACGCATCTGGGATAAGAAGGAATACTGGCCCAAGTTCCCCAGGAAAAACGGGAAAGTCGAGATATTGCCCGTCCTTAGGGATTACATCATCGGCCGCGAGTATGTATTTGATTTCATGTTCCACCAGAGCAAGGAGCAACTGAAACTCCAGTTCCTGCTTAACCAGCGGGCCTCAGTGCTTGACCCGCATACGGTCACGGTCCCGGGCAAGGGAGAGTTTAAAACTAAGAACATCATCGTGGCGGCAGGTGCCGGTCCGTCTGTACCGCCGGTGCCGGGAATTGATCTTAAAGGCGTTTATACCTATGCGGACTTTCTCGAGCTTGATTACGAGCCGAAAGACGTGGTGGTGGTGGGCGCTTCCAAGAGCGGGTTGCCCTGGGCGTGCTTTTTCAACGCCGTCGGATGCAACACCACGGTTGTGGAGATGTTGCCGGCGCTCAGCCAATTCCCCATCGACGATGACGTGCGTGAATACACGCTGCGTATGATGAAGCTGAGGGGCCTGCCGGTGCTTGACGAGACCAGGCTTGTTTCCATCAACGGGAGCGGTTCGGTCAAATCGGTCACGGTCAAGGGCAAAGATGGTGTGGAGAAGATGATCAAGGCTGACATGGTTTATCTGGGAACGGGGTGCACACCGCGCTCGGATATCGTTACACCTATCGGTGTCATGACAGGTCCCAAGAAAGAGATAATCGTGGACAGGCACATGGCGACCAACGTGCCAGGTGTATATGCAAGCGGCGATATCACAGGGGGAGTCATGGAGATGTGGAAGGCCAGGCAGGGCGGCATGATGGCGGCCAAGAATATTCTTGGCTCCCCTGCCGAATTTGAGACAGAACTATTTGCCGATACGCTGCATACATTCTACGAGACCACCTGGGTAGGCATGACTGAGAAGGAGGCCCGTGAGAAGGTCGGGCAGGTATTCGTGGTCAGGATGCCCATACAGGGGTACAAGAACTGGCTGCCCCTGCCCCTGTGCGAGGGCGCCATGCAATACGCCCACCAGTGGCCGGACCTGTCCGGCTTCCAGAAAATTATCTACGATGCAAAGACGCGCAAGTTCCTGGGTGCCCAGCACGTGGGCTACGGTGGCAAGGACTCATTCCAGTACCTGCTCTACCTGCTCAAGAAAGGCGCGACTATTGATGAGATAGCCAACCTGACCGAACTCTTCATCAACCCGACGCATTTTATCCAGCTTTCACGGCTGCGCGCGGGCATGAAGAACCTGGTTGACCTGGGTTAGCGCCTGCATGAAGTTTAAAGAAGTTTCCGGAAAAATTGCCTACATCACGGGCGGGTCGAGCGGTATAGGCCTGGCCTGCGCGGAATTGCTGGCTGCAAAGGGCGCCGATGTGGTGATCTTCGCCCGTGGCCGGGAGCAACTTGAGAGGGCTCTCAAGGAAATTGAAGGGAACGGGGTTTCGCAAAAACAGCGCTTCCTGGCTGTGGCACTTGATGTGTCGCAGAGGGAAAAGGCCGAAAACCTGCTGGGCAAGACGGTTGCTGATTTCGGCAGCCCGCATATCCTCATTAACAGTGCCGGCGTATCCTTTCCCCAGAGGTTCGAAGACATCCCTTATACTAAATTCGATGAAATTGTGCGCGTAAATCTGAACGGGACCTGGAACACCGTTTCCATCCTGTTGCCCTATATGAAAGAGCGGGGCGGCGCCATCGTTAACGTATCATCAGTGGCTGGCTATATCGGCGTTTTCGGCATGACCGCCTACAGCGCGTCCAAGTTCGCGGTGATCGGCTTCTCCGAGGCCTTAAGGAGCGAACTCAAGCGCTTCAATATCAGCGTCTCTGTGCTGTGCCCGCCGGATGTTGACACACCCATGTTGGAGAGGGCGGGAAAGATCAAGCCCGAGGAGACCAGGGCCATTTCCGCGTCTGCTTCCGTCATGAAACCGCTGGATGTGGCCAGGGATGCAATAAATGGCATGGGACGGGGACAGTTCCTCATCCTGCCGGGCGCCGGCACAAAGTACACGCATCTTATGAAAAGGCTGTTCCCGGGGCTGGTGGAGTCAATAATAGACGGCAAGATACGAAAAGCCGCGCAGCGGTAAGGGTGACACCAGGCGTGCCAGGTCTCCCACGGGTGTTTTTCAGGGAGAGACCTTTTACTCGCCTAGCCGTATGATGTTAGCGGAGTCGATGCCGACCGTGCATCCCCTGGTATCGAATACCAGTTTCGAGTTTTTTACTATAGATTTCAGGTCGTAGCAGCTGTGGTCGGTCACTATTACCGCGCAGTCATAGTAGCTGAAAGCTTTCTTTTCGAGTTTGATTGACCTCAGCCTGTGGTTGCCCTCTTTAATATCCGGGATGTAAGGGTCATGGTAATGGACAGTTGCTTTCTTTTCAAAAAGCAGCTCGATTACCCTTAGTGCGGGTGACTCCCTCAGGTCCTCGATATCTTTCTTGTAAGCCACGCCCAGTATGAGTATTTTGGATCCCTTGACGCTTTTGCTGCGTGTGTTGAGCGCCCATACGATTCGCTCAACAATGTATTCGGGCATTGTTTCATTTATTTCGGCAGCCAGCTCGATGAACCTGGTGTGGAAAAAATACTCCCTGGCCTTGCTTGCAAGGTAATATGGATCGAGCGGTATGCAGTGTCCGCCTACACCGGGCCCCGGATAGAACGGCATGTAACCGAAAGGCTTGGTGGAGGCGGACTTGATAACCTCCCAGACGTTGATATTCATCTTTTCGCAAAGCTTGGCAAGTTCGTTTACCAGCGCGATATTAACACTTCGGAACACGTTCTCGAAGACCTTGTCCATTTCGGCCACTTCCGGCGTGGAAACTTCGAGGACCTTGTCAGATACATGCTGGTACAGCAATGCGGCAAGCCTGGTCGATTTGGGTTCCATGCCCCCGACAATCTTAGGGGTATTCCGGATAGTAAATTTGCGGCTGCCCGGGTCAATGCGCTCGGGGGAGAATGTAAGGAAATAGTCCACACCCACATTGAGACCTGTGGATTCCAGTATAGGCAGCACTATTTCCCGCGTAGTGCCGGGGTAGGTTGTGCTCTCTAATATTACCAGGTGCCCCAGGCGCAGGAAACGGGCGATATCATTGGTAGCACTTACGATGTAGGTTAGATCGGGCTCCTTGGTCTTGGTGAGGGGTGTCGGGACACAAATAATAATAGTATCCACCCTGCGCAGCGCCGATTGACTGATGGTTGCCTTTAACCGTCCGCTGGCGACAGCTTTTTTCAGCCGCGCCGATTCTATATCCAGCAGGTAAGATGTGCCCCGCATAATCTTATTGACACGGCCTTTCTCAGTGTCAATACCGGTCACATTAAACCCTGCCTCGGCAAAGGCCAGTGCCAGGGGCAGTCCCACATATCCCAGCCCCACAACGCCTATGTCGGCCGATTTATCACGGATCCTGCTTTCCAGGTTTCTCAGGTCATTGACGGTTAACTCTGGCCGCGCCATATTACCCTCACCCATGGTAATTAATTTACCATTCGATCAAATTTTATGAATAGTTTAGCCGCGAGGTGAAACCATGTCAAAACAAGATTTATGAAATTATCATCGCATCATAATATGGGTAGACAATCATGTAAAAGACTTCAGACCGCCATAATTGACATATTTGGGTATTTATTTATAATGGAAGCTGAATGAGTATGCAGTCGGCCTTTACACCAACTGTAGTGAATACGCTACCTGTGGGAGAATTTGGAGGATAGCCCGGGCAGCCTTGAGCCAATTATTAAGGTGGAGAGCGGTTATAAAATTGATAAAGATGAGGCCGAATATCTGTGACGAAACAAAACAAACTGTTAGCTTTATGAATATGAGGTGCCGGATATGAGTAAGATTCTCCTTATTTCAAATGATCCCGTGTCGACAAAGAAGAACCTGGATATCTTGCGTCAGAACGGCCTCGAAGTGGAAAGTACGCCGGGATGCATGGACGGGTTGGTGATGATGGGTAAAAATAACTTTAATTTAATAGTAATTGACGATAAGCTTTCGGATGTCAGCGGTTATGAAGCTTGTCTCAAGGTCAGGCGTTGGCAACAGGGTGCCCTGATCGTCCTTCTCGGAACCATCCCTGACTTAGATGCGTGGGCACGGGAGAAGGAACTGGGGTTCGATCTCTATTTGCGCAAACCTGTTAGCCCGGTGGAGCTACCGGCGCGTATTAAGGCTCTCCTGAAGCGGCCGGGCGCCGAAAAGGCTGCCGTTAAAGCTGCAGCCCTGAAGCCGGCGGCAGTGACTCCGCCTCAATCTGTCGTAATACCCGCGAAGGCTAAAGCTGTTGCTGTCAGTCCGAAGCCGGCAGCCAGCGGCCCGGTTTACAGTCAACCCCGGCCTGAGCCGGTTAAACCCGAGAAGAAAGTCCGGCAGCAGTCATCTATGCAAGCGCAAGGCCCGCTAAGCACGGGGGGGCTGCCAGCGCGTATTAAAGCTCTCTTCGGACGGAGTGGCTCCGAAAAGAAGGCCGTGAAAGCTGCAGCCATGAAGCCAGCAGCGGCGGCTCCAACGGAAATTATTGCAGCGGCACCAATAAGGGCAGTGGAGCCCACTTATACACCAACCGTGACTCCGGAGCCCGCAGTCAGCGGCCCGGTTTACGTTCAACCCCATCCGGAACCGGTTAAACCTGAGATAAAAGTCCCGCAGCAGGTATCTGTAGAGGCCCCGCCCCCGCCTGCTACACCTTCGATGCCGCCTATCCCGGTTCAGGGTACGCCCCAAAGGCCGGTTGAGAAAGTTCCTGAGCCGGTTGCCCCTCAGAGAAAGGAGCAAGCGCCCGTAATAGTGCCTCCGCTGGAGCGCGACGTTAAAAGGCAGCCTGCCGTACCCGTGGCTGTCAACACCCCATTAGAGCGGCCTGATTCAATGGCCGGGGTATATGCACAGACTTCACAGGAAGATACAGGGGCAGCCATCCTCGAGGACCCGCGTGTTATCAAGCTTGTGGATGCATTGGTGAGCGGCAAGCTTCCCGATATCGATCCTGTTATCGATTTCGGCTATAAAAGGGGGTTCGCTTACCCGTCCGTCAGTAGCCTGCTTGACACCTCCGAGGTTGACACCATAAACATACTTGAGTCCCTTACCGATAACGGTATTCTTATCAAGCAATCGTATGACAAATTTTACATTGACCCCGACGGACTATTTCAGCTTGTCCCTATCGAAAGGTGTTCCCGTTGTGATTCGTCCGATATTGTCAGGGGACAGCTTGTGGAACATTATTCCTGTGGCTATGTGGGTCTCGACAGGGATTTTAAACAGGAAAGCAGGTATGTCTGTCCCAAGTGCCGAAAGGATCTGAGATTGATAGGCACCGATTACCGCAACGTCGGCATACATTACAGGTGCCAGGATTGTAACGAGGTATTCACTGTGCCGATCGTCAAATGGCGCAATATGAAAACACGCAAAATATGGACTGCTGAGGAACTGAAAGAAGTTGAGGCATATTCATACCGTTTCAGCCCCGATAAAAAGGGATGGCTGGAATTCCAGCTCAAACCTAAAACTCAGCTCGTGGATTTCCTTAAGCACCAGGGCTATCAGGTTCACGAGTTGGCTCAGTTGACAGGCCGTTCAGGCGCAGTGCATACCGTGGATGTGCTTGCCATCAGGGATGACATTATCACCAAGATAAATCTTGGTATAGGTATCCTGGTTGCCCCTTCGGGGGAACCCGAGGTTGGACTTGAGGCTCTTTTCAAGTTTGATACGCGGGCCTACGATATCGGTATAAACTATAAGGTGGTGATAGCAATCCCCAAGCTCGGGCTGGAGGCATTGAATTTTGCAAGCCGGCAGATGATCAGGGCTTTTGAAGCTAAAACCCTTGCAACCGTGGTTTTGGATATCACTCACATAGACAGTCCTAATATTGGTGTGCCGGGCAGGGTGGATGCTGCAGAAAACCGTAAAGGGTCGGTTGTGGCCGACGCAAGGGGCACCATTGTCAGATTCCTCCGCAACAGGGGTTATGAGGTATTTGAGAGGGCCCAGATCCCCGGCAAATCAGGCATCGAACATGTCTTCGATATTTTTGCCAGGCGCGATGATAAAATTGTGGTACCCACGGTAGCAATCGGCATCGGCGGCGAAGCAGGCCGGCCCGTTGACATGGATGAGTTATCGAAGTTTGATGCCGCAGCCTTTGATGTGGGTATCCGCAATAAGGTGTTCCTGAGCTTGTCGGAGACAAGTTCACAGGCCATGCAATTTGCCGTGCAGCAAAAAATCGATGTGATAGGGCAGCAGGACCTGCTTAAATTGACGTGATTGCCGCTTTCAGGTTAATTCAAGCCTCCCGCGCATACACTTTTATAACCGGCTGAGTGCAAATGAAAAATATTGCCGTCTTTGTCGTTGCAGCCGTTTTTCTGATACTGCTCATGGGCATATTCTATTTTATGCCCGCAGAATCAGTTTGGATAGCGCTCGGCGCTCTTGTTTTTATTATAGTGTTCCATTTGCTCTCCAGGCTGGTGAGAGGAAAAAAGACACGTGAGTCTAAACCAAACCCATGGCAGAACCTCACCTCACTGCTCGTAATCTTCGCAGTTATCTTCATAATCTTCGTTGCAACCCTGTGGGATTTACCCCCCACGGCACTGGTTCAGGTGTTACTTGTTTCGCTGATATTTATCCTGATGATAAATTTCATGACCGTACCCCTCGCGATTTTTCATAAACTGAGAGAGAAAAAAGAGGTATTCCAGCCGAGTACCTATAAACCGGCTGTGAGCATCATTGTACCCGCATATAACGAAGAAAAAGTGGTGGCAAGGACGATTGAGACACTGCTTGAAGCTGATTACCCCAATAAGGAAATCATAGTGGTTGACGATGGATCCGATGACAACACGTATTCCGTGGCCAGTGAATTCAGCCGGCGCGGTGTTAAGGTGGTGCGGCGTCCCAACGGTGGTAAATTCGCCGCGCTGAATACGGGTATAGCTGTGTCCTCGGGTGAAATAATTATGACCGTGGATGCCGACAGCATGATTGCGCGTGCAGCCATATCAGAAATGGTCAGGGGCTTTGAAAATCCCGAGGTCGCGGGTGTGGCGGGCAACCTGAAGGTATTTAACCGCAATACATTGTTGACCAAGCTACAGGCGCTGGAATACATTGTCCAGATACAGATCGTGAGGAGGGCTTTTGAGAATTTCGGTTCCCTGACTGTTGCATCAGGTGCTTTTAGCGCTTTCCGCAGGACGGCGCTGGAGGAAACTGGATTTTATGATCCTGATTATCTGCTCGAAGATTTCGATATGACCATCAAACTGCTTAAATCGCACCAGATACTGCACGGTAGCAACGAGGCAGTCTGTTACACAGAGGCCCCTGAAACTTTAGGCGACGTTTACAGGCAGAGGCTTAGCTGGTTCCGCGGCGACTTCCAAAATTTTTGGAAGCACAGGGACGCTTTCTTCAATCCCAGGTTTGGAATTATGAGTAAGCTTACTTTCCCATATATGCTTTTATCCATGACGCTCGTGCCTTTTGCCAGCGTGATTGTTATCATAACTTCAGTCGTAATGCTCATGGACGGTGAGTGGATGACTCTGGTGATGGCCTTTGCACTGTTCGCCACGCTGCAATTGCTGTTGTCCATTATTGCCATACTTGTGGCCGATGATGATCTCAAATTGGCGCTGTATTCACCGCTCTTCATTGTCGGGTATAAGCAGTTCCTCGATTTTACTATGATCAAGGCCTTGATAGACATAATCCTGGCCGGGGGCACCTTCCGCAGGCGTGAAAGGGTTGCCAGGATAGGTGACACAGTCCACGGCCAGGAACTCTCGCATCCAGACGTTATGCTTGAATTGCCTGTCAAACACGTTAAGAGGGTGGAAAATTGATTTTATTTAGGTTTCAATATATCTTGATAAATAGCGTCATTGTATATAGGTGGCAGGTAAAGAAGAAAAGTTATGAGCGATATTCTGGAAAAGTATAATGGGCAGCGGGTCCTGGTAACCGGTGGTGCAGGATTTATCGGTTCGCACCTCGTGGAAAAATTGATTGACCTTGGCGCCCTTGTATCCGTCGTCGATACAATGCTGTGCGGCAATAAGATTGAGCGCCTCGAGGGTCACAAGAACCTGTCCGTCCACCGGCTGGATGTTACAGATATCCAGGCCATTGAGCCGCTATTTAAAGGTCAGGACATGGTTTTCCACCTTGCAGCCGTAGTGGGAGTGGAGGAAACGCAGGATGAACCTGTGAACCTGTTGAATGTTGAAGTGGTGGGCACCTCGAATGTAATTTCACTCGCGTCTAAGAATAAGGTCAAGCGCTTTATCTTTGCGTCCTCCTCCGAGGTTTACGGTGATTCACTTAAACCTATGGTTGAAGAAGGGCCGTTTAATCCCAAGTCCACCTATGCCTTAACCAAGCTTATAGGTGAACATTTCTGCCAGGCCTATTACCAGAAGTTCGGCCTTGAATATGCCGCCCTGCGGTATTTCAATGTTTACGGCCCGCGCCAGGATGACCGTTTTGTGCTCTCCCGGTTTGTTAACAGGGCATTGGCGGACCAGGATATTATTATATATGGCGACGGGAACCAAACGCGGGACTTTACCTATGTAGAAGACAGTATCCACATGTCACTGCTGGCCGGGATTGAGAATGAAGGCGTTAACCAGGTGTTAAACTTCGGCACGGGAAAAGCAGTATCCATTAATACACTGGCTGACATGGTAGTGGCCTCGCTGAATCTGAAAGGACAGGTTAAAACATCGTATGTAAATTATGACCGCCGCCGGTCGTTCGAAATAGAGGTATTTAACCGCGTAGCTGATACCAATAAAGCTGAGGCCCTGCTTGGATATAAACCCGTTACCGATCTAAAATCGGGCCTGCAGAAGTATATAGACTGGTATAAAAATCGGGAATAGCTGCTATTTTTGCCGCTTATTGCTATTTATCGCCGATCCTGTAACGGTACCATTGTTCAAAAGTCATTATCGTTGCAAACGATTTAATCCATTTTACGATAGTATCAACTTTTTCAAGCTTGGCCATATCCACCTTACCGTCTTTATCAATAAAACATTCAGGATGGAGACTTACGGCTGCAACCCCCAGTGAGGTCATGGTGCTGCAGATAGTAATCCCATAGTCGTTATATTCTTGTGATTCACCAAAGGCGTCTATATAAATGCAGTAGTCTTGTTGTTTCATAGGCTTATCAAGGTTTATAACATCGGTCCACTTGCAGTTGTACCAGGCGCACACGTCGGACGCTGTGGGGATTCTGTACATACCCTTAGCCAGGTCGGTGCGGCCGTTGAAATCGACCGGGGTGTTGGATGGATAGGTTTCAACCGACCTGTGTACGGAGAAGACCTTATAGCCGGCATCCTGTATGGCTTTATATCCGAGTTCATCGTAATAATCGGTGGGGACGGTAAAAGACACAGGATTGATGCCGAAGTACTTTAAGTACTTGCAGCGAGCCTGGATCAGCTTGAATTTCAATTCTTCATAGGATACCCTGGCTTTCGCGGCTTCAGCCTTGGCAGTGTTGACGTCTATGCATGGGGTATCTACTATTTGCCGGAGGTAGTTTTTGCTTATATCCAGCTGATAGAATGTCCAGTCATAACCGTGGACACTGATACCCACCGCATTCTCATCAACGTATTTTTTTAACCAGGGAATCTCATATGATTCTGTGCCATTAATGTTGGAGACCACGCCGCAGTCAAGTGGCACCCCGTTTCGCTGAAAAAGCTTGATTATCTCCTGTACCACTTCTTCGCGGTACCCTTTTGCGACATCGTCCAGCCGGAAGACGATTACGGGCCCACCATTGTAAGGCGGTAAAGGCCGCTTAATACCGGCAGACTCCGGGGGACACCCCGTAATGTACCCGTACCAGTTCTCAAGTGTTGTGATTACTCCAAGCTGATGGAACGGCTTAATCAGATTCGACAACTGCGATAGCCTGGCGGGATCGGGCTTATTATTACCGTCTAATACTGAAGTGATGGGTATCTCGATGATTGCTACACCGAGATTATTGATACTCTGTTTGGCCGCATCAAGCAATTTGATGGATGTATCGGAATTTTGTGAGAAGTCGATTTTTCCAACTATGGGCAAACGGTAAAGGCCACCGGCGTCAAACGTGCCTGTCCATGAAACCGGTTTGATTGACGGCCGAAAGACATCGGTATCCTCATAACAAATGACCTTGAGGCCGCTATCCTGTATCGCCCCGTAGTTAGCCTCATTGATGGCCGAGGGCGGCACAAAACAGGCAAAAATTGGTGAGCCGAAAAGGTATTTGAGCTGATCACGCGTTTTTACAAGGCTTGCAGTAAGCATTTTGTATTCAGGACTGGCCGGTGATGTTTCAGGTTTCATCCAGGCAATGGAATTACCGTCAATGCTGGTATCAATGATGCCGGCGTCTGAAAAATAGCTCAGTTCCTTCGTATCTGCATTCTGATCATCAAACAGGTCAGGGGGCTTTAGAGCAACATTAAGAGCAGCATCGTTTTCCGCGAATATCCCCACTACCCTGTCCACCGCATTTACGGGGGTGCCGGCGCCGATCTGGTCCAGGACAAAAATTACAGCGCCGCCTCCTTCGTAAGGCGGCGTCTGCATCTTTCTCGAGTGTGGTGGACCGGGTTGCGAAGTTGCCGGTATCACACCAGGTTTGGAATCAGGAACGGTGCAACCGATAGAAAACAGTAAAATCAGACATAAAACAAGGTTGACTGCCTGTGTCTTTAGTGAATTCATGTTTTTATCATAAGACCTTAAGGCCGTCTGCGTCAAAGTCAAGAGAAATTTTCCTAACATGGATGCATGTATTATTATGGGGTATAGATTATAGGCGGAATATTGCGATGAAAAATTATAGACTTCTGACTATGCTGGCTATTTTAGTACTCATCAGCGGCTGTAATCCGCCTCTTTCCCCCATAACTGAGAATATATCGCAGCCGGCTCCACCGGTTGTTCGGGAGGAGCCATTATCCGAGAATATATCACAGCCGACTCCACCGATTGTTCAGGGGGAGCCTTTAAATCCTGTGATATTTGGAATGAAAGGGGTTGCCATAGACTTACCGCAGAAAGATTTCGATGATATGAAGAGAGCGGGCATAGGAGTACTGGCTACCGAGTGGGGCATGGAGGAGGATGTGGGTAAAGCGAGAGCTTTCCTTGATCAAGCTCATAAAGCGGGGCTGAAAGTGGTTATGGATGGTGGTTTCAGTGCCCGTGCCTGGGGTTTTTCGGATAATGATTGGGAGCATCTGCCTGCGGGTAAAAGGCCCGTGTGGCAAAAAGACCGTGTCCAGGCTTGGATTAGTGCGCTTAAATATCATCCCGCCATATATGCCTGGGACATTTGTAACGAGTTCGGAGAAAACCTGCCCAGCGGGGCCGGGATGCAGAACTCAGATTGGCCGGACAGCATGATCACGATTGAACAGATCAAACAGGCAAAAGCCGATGTACTTGAAATTGATGACACAAGGCCTATACATGTGCGTATGTATGAGTGGGAGATGGATGACATGGCCCCGCATGTGAAAGCGTTGCTCGACAGCAGGATAGCCGATATTATTTCGCTCAACTTGTACTCAAACTACCTTGATGAGGGGAAACTCCAGTGGCCGGATGTCATTGCTGATTCTGGCGAATATTGTGTTGGTGTGATCAAGCAGATGAGCCCCGGCACCAGCGTATGGATTTCCATAGGGGCATTTGAATACCCCGGTTTATTCCAGAGGCCGACCGTTGCAGGTCTCAAACGCGATATAACAAGCACTGCCGGCATAAAAGGGGTTGACGGTATAACTTTTTTCTGCTGGGGCCCGGTCAATCAATGGGATGATACGTGCGACTGGTACCTTCCCGTAACCGGGCCTGACCTCTGGCAGACTATTCAGTTGGAGCTCGCCAAATTGAAGCAGGCGGGGTGAGATTCGTCCCGCCATACATAAGGCTGTTAAAGCGTGCCGGCAAGGGCCCTTGCCGCCTCGATAAGCTTGGGGTCGGTTGTATATTCGAGGCAAAGCCCTATATCAGATTTGGCCTCATCGTTCTTTTGCATGTTCTTATGGATTAGAGCCCGTGTAAAATATGCCCAGGCAAAATCATACTGCAAGCGTATTGCTTCGTTAATATCGGATAATGCCTGTTCGTACATTCCTTTTCCGTTGTAGGCCCATGCACGGTTGGCCCATGCCGTGGAAAGCTTGGGGTTAAGTGAGATAGCAGTATCGCAATCCTCTATAGCCAGGTCAAATTGCTTCAGGTCATTGAACACCCAGGCACGGGTTACGTATGGTATGGCAAACTCGGGGCTCAAAGCGATGGCTTTGGTAGCATCCGCAATGGCCAGGCGGTAAGCCTGTTTCAATATGTAGCCACGCGCCCGCATGTTGTAGGCGAGGGAAGACTTGGCGTCCAGTTCGATTGACTTGTTGCAGTCATCCATGCCCATTGTCCACCAGTCTTTAGATAAATCGTAGGGATATTTTTCGAAATAAGCCCATGCACGCTGAGTGTAAGCAAACGGCAGGTTAGGGTTCAACCTCAGCGCCTTATTACAATCGTCGATGGCCTGGTCATAGTTGCCCCTGGCTGTCTGTGCCCATGCACGGTTAACATATGCAGTGGCGATCCTCGGGTCCAACCCGATGGCTTTTGTGCAATCCTCTATGGCCTTTTCGTACCCGCCGGTCTGATTATATACCCATGCACGGTTAACGTATGCTAAAGGCAGGGTCGGATCCAGTTCAATAGCCTTATTACAGTCTTCAAGGGCCAGGTCATATTTGCCCATCTCGTTATTATCCATAGCTCTAAATATGTATGACATGGCCCTTCCAGGCTCGATCTGTATTGCCTTGTCACACTCGATGATTGAATCCCTGTACCTGCCCAGGCCGTATAATGCCCATGCCTTGTTTATGTAGGCGAGCGCCAATTTGGGGTTAAGTTCAATCGCCTTGTTGGAATCCAGCAGGGCAAGCTCAAATAACCCCTTTTCGTTATAAGCTGAAGTACGCGTAGAATACGCTAAGGCAATATTTGATTTTTTATCGATCGCTTTACCGCAATCTGCGATTGCCAGGTCATAATCACCTGTTTGATTGTAGGCGAGTGCACGGTTGATATAGAAAAAGGGCTGGTTGGAATCCATGCTGATGGCCTTCGTATATTCCTCAACAGCCTTGTCCCACTGCTTTTGGCTATAGAGCTCGTTTCCCCGTTTATAATGGTCAATCGGACGGTCGAATATAAAACATGACGAACAAAAAACAATGGCAATAATTAGGAGCGGGATAAGCCGTATCGGACCGCCAATCTTTTCTAAGAGCTTATTCATTGTCTTCATCAAAAGCGGTATTTTGTGCGTTAAATTCAACGGGTTAACTGCCATTTCCATTTCAGCGTGAAATCATTACAAATTACACTCGTTGTATATATGTGTTTTTGACCTGGTAAAATGGCAACAGCGATTTTATTCGTACCCATCATAACATCGGTCATGGTCCAATTATTACTGTTGTTGGCGATATTTCCGATTTGAAAGCAAAATTCTGAATCAATAAGTTTTTCATAATATTGAGGTTTATAGGTTTCACTGATCACCCAGTTAACGTTTTCATTGGGGTAAAAAATCCACCCTTCGGGGGGCAACAGTACTGTGGCATTATCAGTTTTTGAGCTTGGCCACAGTATCGAGCCTTCCTTCGACTCTGTAATAACAAGAAACCTTGCCAGGGCTTCATTATTCCCGTCAGTGGCCTTCAATGTATAAAGCGTCGTCCCGTCAGGCGATATGACCATGCTACCCGTGTTACCTGCAGTTTTTCCGATATCAGGGGTTATAGCAAATGAGTTTGCGCCTGCAATTTCCCAGGAAAGGGTGGTAGTTTCCCCCAGTTTTATGCGCTTGGGCTGTGCCTGGAAAGATATTATTTCCAGCGTAGATGCAGGCAACGGACTGACCTGTGATGACGGTTTGGCGGAGGTAGAACGGTTATCTGAGGGGGAAGGGACGCATCCAACTGAACAGGAACTAAAAAGGACTGCTGTGGCCAGTAATGTAGTCAAGGCTAGCGGGAACAAACCAGGCTTATTCCGTGCTGTAATCATACTAAACGCAACCGTTCCTCATACTGTTAACAATGTTTTATGAAGTCTGACAGTTTCATTATATCGCGATATCAGGTTTTTGAGAATATATGTATATGGATCCGCATAGCTGCAATTGAATAAATGCCCGAATCGTGACAAAATAGGCAAAGTCATTGCAGGTATGCCATCGATGAGTCTGTAAGCTGAATGTCTGAAAATACTGAATCCAGGCCAGTCAACCACGCAAGGGCCAAAGAGAGGTCAATCCTGCTTGGCCTGATATTGGGAATATTCGGGCTTGTCACCGGCATAATTGCCGCGGTCATAGCCAATTCGCTGACCCTCGAATCGGAGATACTTAAGAATATCGGGCTGACCACCGCGGTATTTTTAGCCTACCTCAGCATCAGGAAGATCAACCGCGGCAAAACGGAGGGGTATAACTACGGCTACGGCAAGCTCGAAAGCGTCTCGGGCCTTATCGTGGCGGCGGTACTTGTCATATCCTTGATAATCATCGTAGGGCACGCGGTTGAGCGGTTTCAGCACCCGGTTGAACTGCATGAAGACGGACTCGATCTGGCTATCGTGTTTTCGGCAGTAGCACTGTTGACCAGTGCCTGGCTGTGGCGGCATGACTACCACCTGACAAAGCAGGAATATTCACCCGTCCTGGAATCGCTCTGGCGCATGTACCGCTTCAAAACCATTGCTTCGGTACTGGTTATCATTTCACTGGCGTTGAGCGCCATGTTCAACGATCAGCCGTGGGCGGTCTATGTGGACCCTGTAGGATCCGTCATCATCGGGCTCTTCATCCTCCAGTCCATATACAATATCAGCACCATGTCCGTACACGACCTGCTGGACCGCGCACTGGAAGAGTCTTTGCAGATCATTATCCTCAGGGAGCTTGCACAGTATTTTGACGAATATGAGGCGATCCATGGCATACGGTCAAGGCGGTCAGGAGCTAATGTATATGTGGAAATTTTTCTCGAATTCGATGGCGACCGCAAGATGGCCGAAGTGCAAAAGGTAATAGATGCCATCAGGACCGGCCTGGAAAGCAAGATAACCGGCAGCGAGATCGTCATCTCCCCTGCGACAGCGGCCGTTGCGTGACCTATCAGGATGGTGTTAAATAAATGCACTTCGGTAAACTGATGGCAGGTATCAGGTATGGATGACAATACGCTGACCATAGAGAGTGCAGTCCTGGGGGACATACCAGGGATTGTCGAATTCGTTGTTGAGTGGCTGCAGCGGAATAACCTGGACAGGTATGTTTTTGCATTCGAGACGGCTGTGGATGAGGCAAGCACCAACGTGGTCAAGCACGCTTACGGGGGGAAGGGTGGCTTCTTCCAGATATCCTGCGGCCTGCGTGGCGCCGACATAGTTGTTACGGTCAGGGACCGCGGCAGTGAGTTTGATCCCAACTCCGTCCCCCTGCCGGAAACGGTCAGCCAGCTTGAGGACCGCAAAGTGGGCGGCCTGGGGATATATATGATGAAGAAGTTGATGGACCAGGTCAACCACAGTTACAGCGACAGGGAAGGCAACAGGGTGGAGATGGTAAAGAGGACTTCCCTTTAAGCTGCTTTGCCAGAGGCGGGGATTAACCGATGATGATATCCTGCAGCTCACGTTTGGGGACGTGGTGTACACCCTGGCTGTCACGCCAGTATTTTACGCTGCCATCCTGCCCCAGCGGTTCTATCACCACCTGCTCCCTGGGTTTGCCTATGGCGATGACGAGCAGTATCTCGTAGCGTGAACTGATACCCAGTATGTGTGCGAGGTCATGTTTGCGTATAGTGGCTATCATACACCCACCCAGGCCTTTCTCAGTGGCGCCCAGCAGGATGCTTTGTGCGGCGATGCCGTGGTCCCAGTCCACATGCCTGCTGATCTCAGTATCCCCCAGCATGACGATGTAGGCTGCAGGCCTCTCTCCCTCCACGGGACCGGCCCAATCCTTGAGGTATCCTGCCCACCCGATATGAGCGAAGATGGCAGCGTTCCTTTCCGGTTCATTGGACAATACATACTTGAGCGGCTGCAGGTTCAAAGCGGAGGCAGATAACCGCGCCAGGCCGACCAGTTCTCTCAGGGTGTCGAGGGAAACGGGGACGTCCTGGTAATAGCGGCGGTAACTGCGGTTTTTTAAAACGAGATCTTTTATTGTCATCTCTCCCTCATCCTTTACCATAGCGCTGTTGATGGCCGGTTTTACCCGTGGCCCGGGTAAGCATTCAGGCGTGCTTTAATGCCACGCTTTCAATAACGTTGGCTACGTCTTCACACATGTCCGTGGCACTTTCCATGTGTTCGTATATTTCCCGCCACTTAATTATATCCGCGATATCGGTTGTGTCCTCGAACAATTCCTTCAGCGCTGTACGGTATATTTTGTCTGCCACGTTCTCCAACCTGTTTATCTCTACGCAACTGTTCAGAATTTTCTCGAGGTTTGCGTTGTGGTGCCTCAGGCTGGGCATGACAATCTCCACTTCGGTGGTTATCTGGACTATTATATCTGCCAGTTCACGTGCCCTCTTGCCGGGTTGCTTGACCTTGTAGAGCACCATGGTATCGGCTGTCGCCTGGATAAGGTCGGTAACATCGTCCAGCGAATTCGCCATTAAACCGATATCCTCCCTGTCAAAAGGCGTTATAAAGGACCGGTTGAGCTGGAACATGATCTCGTGGGTTATGGTATCGCCCTGGTGCTCGATTTTATCCATCTCCTCCAGTTTCTGGTCGATGCCATCCCAATTGTATATCAGGTCCTTGAGGCTGTGGGCTGCCTTGACCATATTCTTTGAACTTACTTCAAAGAGATCGAAGAACTTGTCTCCGCGGGGCATCAGGTTGAACTTAAACATTTTAGACGCAGCGATTATATCACAGGCATGAAATTTGTTTTTGTCTCCCGGAGCACCGATCAAACTGCTATTGTAAAGGGCTGCGGACTGCTATCTCATCACGGATTTCAGATGATCACGGTTTAAAAATGGTGAATCTTCCGTTCTTTACGATCTGCACCACGGCCGGGTGAATCGGTTCCCTGTCGGCTGTGAAGCTGAAGGAACCCATAGGCGTGGTGAAATTGGAGATACCGGCCAGCGCGTCCCGTATGGCCCGGGGCTCGGCGCTACCGGCGGTGCGTATGGCATTAGCCAGCAACCAGGTACCTGTATAGGCCTGGGCGGCAAACTGGTCAGGCTTGATTCCATAGGCTTTCTGATAGGCCGAGATAAATTCCAGGTTCCTGGGGTTGATGCTGGCAATGTTCCACGCCGTGCCCGCCATGACTCCCTCAGAATCGCTGCCGGCCTGCTTGATAACGTCCGTCGAATTGAACCCGTTGCCGCCGATGATGATACCGGTATAGCCGAGGGAGCGTGCCTGTACTATTATGGACGCAGCTTCCTTAGCCAGCGCGGAAACGAGTATTGCATCAGGTCCCGGTGCTATTATCTTTTCAAGCTGGGGTTTGAAGTCTGTATCACCCCGGCTGAATATTTCATCTGCTATTACCTTCAGACCATTCTTGGATACGGCGTCCTTAAAGGCGCGGTACCCGGCTACGGTATAATCATCGTCCTTGCCCCACAGGTAGGCTATTTTAACCACGCGTAACTGGCTGGCTGCAGCTTTTATGGTGCCCCCGATGACGGTTGACTCGGGGAGGCTGCAGCGGAAGATGTAGTCGCCCATTTGCGTGATACCCGGAACCGTGTTGCTCACCGCTATCACGGGGACCCTGTGATCCTGTGCCACAGGGTCGGACTTAAAAGCCTGTGAAGACAGTGTGGGGCCGATGATGGCAGATACATTGTCAACTTCAATTAACCTTGTTATGGCTGAGACCGCCGTATCTACAGCAGGACCGGCATCTGCGATGACGGCCGTAAGCCGCCTGCCTGAGCCGAGATAATTGCTGTCGTTGACCTCGCCTACGGCCAGCTCAACCCCCTTTTTTTGAGCCTGCCCGTAAGACGATGCTATGTCGCCGCTCAAACCCAGCAAAGCCCCGATCTTATAGGGTGTGGACTGGGGTTGGACTACCGTTTGCGGCTGTGCGGCGGAGCAGGCCGCCGCCAGCATAACCAGGATCAGGGCTATAGATGTCCTTAGCATTATGGATGTTACGAGTCGAGGTCGAACGTTTCCCTGCAGTCGCGGCAGCGCCTGGCGCCACGGAAAGCCGGGGCGCCGCAATGGGGGCAGGTGTAGCGCTTCTCTTCCTCCTCTATCCATTGTTCGGTGCCGAGTTCCCGCCGTCTGGGGATGGAGCGCAATATGACCTTCTTGCCGACCGGAACCGGGAAATTATCGATGAACTTGCAGGGGAAATCGTCACACTGGTGGCAGCCCTCTATCTTCTTATCACGGCAGCACGATTTGATCGGGCAGGTCTGGCAGTATGCAAAGACACGCTGCGAGAGGCAGCCATCGCACACCAGGTCTTCAGGCTTGGCGCCGTACACAGGGGCCAGCTTCTCTTTGAATTTCTCGTTGTTGTCCCTGGTCGCCACGTAGATGCCGCATACCCCGCAATATAAGCCGCACGGCGCCGCCAGTTCCTTGTTTAAGGCCATGATATTACACCCCCCTTCATTGAATCGTGCCTGATTATACGCCGCGCCAGCGGCCTAAAACAAGCGGTGCAGGTACAATTTGTTGATACAGTGGCCCTGTTGTAGAATTGCCGTAGCAAAAGTTCGGCCTGTTTAAGCTGATTAAGGAGGTTACACAAATGAAATCTACCTGGGGATGTGTACTGGCAGCCGTTGGTGTCATAGTACTCGGCGCTATCATTATCGCAGTTTCCCTGGTCGGCATATATAACGGCCTGGTGACCAAATCACAGGGTGTAGATGCCCAGTGGTCGCAGGTTGAGACGCAGTACCAGCGGCGTTACGACCTTATCCCGAACCTGGTAAATTCCGTAAAAGGTATGATGACCCAGGAGCAGAAGATATTCCTGGCCATCGCGGAGGCGCGCACCAGGTACGGTGCCGCACAGACGGTCAATGAAAAAGCAGTGGCAGCCGGTGAGGTTGAAACTGCGCTTGGCCGCCTGCTTGCCATTATGGAGAATTACCCTGACCTCAAGTCCAGCCAGAACGTAACGCAGTTGATGGACGAACTGGCGGGGACGGAGAACCGCATCAGCGTGGAGCGCAAGCGGTTTAACGACCTCACGAGGGACTATAACACCCAGGTCAAGACTTTTCCCACCAATATGCTGGCCGGTATGTTCGGGTTCAGTGAAAAGCAATACTTCGAGTCGGTTACCGGTTCCGATACGCCGCCAAAAGTGGAGTTTTAGTGAAACGCCTGCTGATCCTTCTCGGGCTTACAGCCTGCCTGGCTGTGGTGATGCTGTCTGTGGGCATCATGCCGGTGTCGGCACAGGATTTCCCGGCCCTGACAGGCTATGTTAACGACGGTGCAGGGCTGCTGTCGCCGGAGGGGAAAGCAGAGCTTGAATCCAAGCTATCCCAATTGGAGAAAGACACCACTGCCCAGGTCTTTGTAGCCACTGTAAAAAGCCTTGAAGGTTACAGTATTGAGGATTATGCCAACAGGCTTTTCGAGACGTGGAAGATAGGACAAAAGGATAAAAACAACGGCGTGCTTTTACTGGTATCCCTGGATGACCGCAAAATGCGGATTGAGGTGGGATACGGCCTTGAGCCGCTAATCACGGACGGCCGCGCAGGCAGGATACGCGATACAGACGTTATACCGCTGTTTAAAAGCAACGATTACGAAGGCGGCATCAAGGCGGGGGCGGCCGCTATTGAGAAATACATCAGGGATGGCACACCCCCTGCCCCGCTCGAGGAAAACCCGGTCAAATCGATGTTCGGCGACTTTGTATTTGCCTTTTTCGTGCTGTCCATCATTACAATCTACCTGTCCGGTTTCATGGCCCGCAGCAAGAGCATCTGGGTGGGTGGGATCTGGGGTGCCATAGCCGGTGTGATTATGGGGCTGAGTATAGGTGGCATAGCAGCGCTGGTTGTTATGCCCCTCATATTCGCCGGGCTTGGCCTGGGGACTGATTTCCTGCTGTCCCGCAATTACCAGAAGCTCAAGGAAGCCGGAAAATCCACCGACTGGCACAAGACCGGTGGCGGCTTCTGGGGAGGCTTCGGTGGCGGGTCGGGAGGAGGCTTCGGCGGTGGCGGATTCGGCGGCGGAGGTGGAGGGTCATCAGGTGGTGGCGGCGCCGGCGGCGGCTGGTAGCTGCCATCTCCGCTAATTAGAGACGCCTTTACCGAGTAGGAAGCCCATTCTTGTCAGGCCGGGCGTACTACTTGCTTTCGATGCAGTCCTTGAGCTTGAAGAGTATCTTTAAATCCACGTCGGCTGCTGAATTCTTGCCATACTCGAAGGGATTGTCCATATCCTGGATGAGCATCATCAGGCTGGTGAGAACGAAGGCTACCGAACCGAACAGCAGAATACCCTCGTAATAGGGGTCCATCTTGGTGAACATCAGCGTGATCAGGACCGCCGATATGGAAAGGATGGAAATGTGGTAGGCTGCGGGTATGAAGCTGGTTTCCATGATTATCTCCACCCTGTAAATCAGCCTGTCGATGGACGCCAGTTCGTTGCGCATTTTCACGATCATGGGCGGCGGCAGGCCTTTGTCGTAGGCCGTATTTATATCAGCATCGATCTTGTTGGTGACGGGGTTGATTTCCTTCAGCCGCCAACGGTTATTCTTAAAATTGTCGGTCAGAGTATCGATCAATTCCATGATGTGTTCACGGATATGCAGGGCCAGCGGCTGATCGATTTTCAGCAGCACCCCGGTGTCACGGTAAAGGCTCTTGATGGATGCAGCCAGTTCTCCCGGTATCTTCTCGCTCTCCTTGTAATCGGTGAGTACCCCGGAGAAAATGATGGCTATGGTGAATATTACGCCCGCTACGATGGCGGTGATCACGGGGCTGACTACTATAACATCGAGCGCGAACATATCGACGATCAGCTTGATCCCCACCAGCACCGCCACGATGCCCAGTGCTTTAAGCACAAGTATATATTTCTTCATGGTTGACTTCTCCTTTGCGTGTTAAACGCGTTGTATATCCGGTTCTAATAGGCGCGCGGCAGGCCGAGCTTGAATTGCCCGATCACGTTCTTCTGTATCTCCATAGTGCCGGCGGCGCTGAACCATCCCATGTTGACCATGTATAGATTCTGGCAACGCCCGTGCAGCCTTGCCCACTTAGAATCAGGGCTTACCTGTGAATAGGCGCCAAGGATATCAAGCCCGGTTTTGGCCAGGTTATCCGTCACGATGTTGCAGAAAAGCTTGTTCCTGGCAGCTTCGTAGCCCGGCATTTTACCCGTGCTCATTTTCCACATTATCTCCAGCCCGAAGAGGCGCAGCGTTTCGAGCTCCAGGGCACGCTCGGCCAGCTTATGGCGCACCACGGGATCGGCAGCCATAGGCCTGCCCTTGTGATTGTTGTCTTTGCTATAGCGGATGAGCAATTCCAGTATGCGGCGACCTACTCCCAGGACATGTGGCGCTAACGAGAGACGCTCTATCGCCAGGGCGGGGATCAGCATATAAAAGCCTTTATTCTCTTCCCCGACAAGGTTGGACGCTGGCACCCGCACGTTGTCGAAGAATACCTCGTTGAAGCTGTGGATGCCGGATAGATTGACCAGGGGCCTGGTGGTAATACCGGGACTCTTCATATCCACGATGATGATGCTCATGCTTTTATGAATCTTATTTGAAGTCGGGTCGGTTTTACATGCCAGCCAGCACCAGCGGGCGCGGTGGGCGCAACTCGTCCACACTTTCTGTCCATTTATTATATAGTCATCACCTGACCTGACAGCCGTGGTCTTGATCTTATTGTAATCCGAGCCGGAATCAGGTTCGCTGTAAGCCGTGCACCATATCCCGTCGGGGTCACCCGATGCTATCAGCGGGAGGTACTTCTTTTTCTGCTCCTCATTGCCGAATAACATGAGGCTGGGACCGTTGATGCCGGTCCCTGAAATTCCCATGCTGGTACCGGGGATCTCGTGGTATCCGGTCTCCTCAGAGTACACAAATTGTTCCCAGTAAGAAGCGCCCGTACCTCCGTACTGCTCCGGCCAGGTCATGCACAGCCATTTTTTTTGCGCCAGCTTTTTAGATATGGAGAGTGAAAATTCCCAGTCCTCGTCCGCGCTCTCCTCTTCGAGCATAGCAGTGCGGTACGGTTTTCCCGCTACCTCGGCGAGGGCAAATTTACGTATCTCTTTGCGCAGTCCATCCGTCTTTTCGCCAAGGTCGAAATCCATATTGCTCCTCCAGTGTATGGTTGTGAGGCCGGCCGGGGTTTCCCCAAAGCCGTCCTATATTGTAGTATAATTTTCGTACGATTGATAGAGGAGCGTGATAATGTCACAGGAACTGGGCAAAGTAGAGAAACCTGAAGCAAGCAGCTTCAAGGACAGCAGAAAGATCCTGCAGGTGCCCCTGATCTATACAGGTAAGAACTCACCGGCGGACTATCACGATCTTTATGAAAAATACTGGCGGCAGGTTAACGAGATGGTGGTAAAGCTCGAAGGCAAACTGGGGCACGTGACCCTGATATACCATGAGACAGTTGATGCGGATGGTGAAGAGGGTTTAAAGATGCTGGCGGGACTTAATCCCAAAAGCCATGGAATGGTAAACGACCGCTGCAAGGAATCCGGTTCCCTGAGGTGCATTGAGGTCAGCGAGTTGCTCGAGGAGGTTATGGACTGGGAACGCTGCATAATGGTCGGACTTATCAGCGAAAAGGTGGCCAGGCAGATTTACGAGGCGTATGGGGAAGCCTCCAGGAAGCGCTACCAGTTTATCAGCAAAACCATCGACGAGACGCTGAAACCAGGGGAGGTGGCACTGCTCTTCATCAGGGAAGGGCATTTAGTACAGTTTCCGCAGGATATCGAGGTCTTCATGGTGGCGCCGCCGGCATTGGACGAAATACACCGCTGGGCCCGTGACCGTGCTGCTAAAAGGGAACAGGAGCAGGCTTAGATAACGGTTATCAGCATTTCTTGAGCGGTATCCTTCCGGCAGGCCGTTTCTCAAGGGTCAAAGCCTCAGTAGGGCAAACGTACATGCAGAGCCCGCAGCCGATGCAGCGCAGTTCATCCCGTATCAGCTTGCCTCCATCCATTTTAAGCGCACCCATCTGGCACCGTTCCAGGCAGGCCTCGCAAGCTGTGCAGGCTTCGTCATCCAGCTTAACCAGGTAACGCGCGATAACCGCCTGGCTGGGGACCGGCGACTTGTTGTAGCCCTTGAGGGCTATGCAGTGACATGCACAGCAGTTGCACAGGATATTGGAGTAATGGTCAGGTGTATCGCCGTATTGGTGTATCAGCCCGGCCTTTTCTGCCTCGTCCAGCACCCGCAGGGCCTGCTCCGCGGTCAGTCTATCGGTCAGCCCCCTTTCGATGGTGAACTTGGCGGAGGTGCCGAATATCAGGCAGTTGTCCATGGGCTTGGAACACGGCTTTCCCCATTGTTCGCCCACGTGGCGGCAGTGGCAGATAGCAGTTCCAATATACTCGTTCTGCAAAATCAGCTCTTTCATCTCTGCGTAGGGAATAATGGCGGCCCTGCTGTAGATCTCCTGCCCGACAGTAACTTTCCTGCCCGGCGACGGGGTACCGGTTGTCGCCTGCGCGCCCGATTTCAGCAGGGACCTCATTGCTTTAAGGTATTGTGCAAGCAGGATGTCCAGTTTCCCCAGGAACTCATCACTGTCTCTCCTGTAGAATTGCAGCTCCATGACACCCGGGAAAAGCGGCAGGAGTTCGTAGAGCGTATCGCCCTTGTCTTCTTTAGAGTGTATTATCGCCTTGTTAGCCATGGCCTCGAGGCGCTCCGCTATCTGATCGGGATGGCTGCCGGGGATATTGGCCGCTATTTCACGAGCCGTGGCGAAACCGAGGGGCATAGCGCAGGCGACCTCGGCCTCTGAGGGACTGTACAAGTAAGCCGCCAGGGCAAAAAACTCGTCGCACTTGATGGCCGCGGCAAGGAAAGTGCTGCGCGCATTAAGCGCATCTGCCAGTTTTTCATAGACTGCCTCAGACATGGTTTCCCCCTTCAATAGTTATTCATCCAGGTCAGCATTTTGTGAGCGGTACCTTGCCTGCCTCCCTCGGTTCGAGGTAGAGCGCATCGGTGGGGCATACCCACATGCAGACGCCGCAGCCGATGCATCGCATTTCATCACGTACCAGCTTGCCGTTTTGCATCTTGAGGGCCTTCATCCAGCACCTGTCTATGCATGCTTCGCAGGCCGTACAATCGTCTTCCTTGACGTGCACAAGGTATCTCGCATTGACCATCTGGCTGGGGGCGGGCGCGTTTTTGGCGCCCCTCAGGATAAAGCAATGGCAGCCGCAGCAGTTGCACAGCAGGTTGGTAAATTGACCCGGTGTGTTGGTGTAATTATGCACCAACCCTGCCTCCTCAGCTTCATCGAGTGTCTTCAGCGCCTCTTCCTTGGTTAGCCGTTTGGTGAAACCGCGTTCGACCGTGAACAATGCCGACTCCCCGAAGACCATGCAATTTCCCATGGGTTCGGTGCTTGGTTTGCCCAGCAGGTTTCCCTGGTGCCTGCAGACGCAGGTGCCCGCGGCGATATGTTCGGTATCTAAGATCAGCTGTTTCATCTCCTTGTAGGGGATTACGCAGGCTACCTGCCTGACCTCCTTCTCCACGGCCACTATTCTGCCCGGGGCCGATTTTTCAATTTTAATTGTCTTGCCTGACATGAATTCCCGCTTGATTGCTTTGGAGTAATCGTTCAGCAGGACGGCCCATTTTTTACTGCGCTCGTCGACAATCCCTTTCATCAGCTGAAATTCTATCAGGCCGGGCACAAAAGGCAGTCCCTCATAAAGTCTTTTTCCGCCTGCTTCTTTAATATGGATGAGGCCTTTATCCCCCATTACCTCGAGTTGGCCCGCAACTTTCTTAACGTCCTTTGTTGCAAGATTGGCGGCAATCTCATCCGCAGTGGCATAGTCAATAGGCATAGCGCAGGCAATAGCAGCCTCCTCTGTGGTGAACAGGAACTCCACAAGGTCGTAGTACTCCTTGCAGGCAATTGAAGGCACAGTCGTCCCGCGTGCGTTCAGCGCGGCGGCAAGTTTGTCGTAAATAGCGTCGGCCATGACGTACTCCTTAAAAATAGATTTATGCCCTGAGGGGGATTTTGCTGGCCGGCCGGGGTTCCAGTACCAGCGCATCGGTGGGGCATACCCACATGCAGACGCCGCAGCCGATGCAGCGTATCTCGTCCCGTAATAGTCTCCCGTCGACCATTTTGAGCGCGTCCATCTGGCACCTGGGTATGCAGGCCTCGCAGTTGGTGCATTCGTCTTGCTTTATCCTGACAAGGTACCTGGCGTTCACGGCCATGCTTGGCGCGGGGGATTTGCCGGTCATGCGGATGATCAGGCACAGGTCCTTGTAGCAGTTGCAGAGCAGGTTGGTGAACCTGTCAGGGCTGTTGGCAAATGAATGGATGAGGCCGGCTTCCTCGGCCTCCTCGATGCGTTTTACGGCCTCTTGAGGGGTAAGGCGTGTTGTGAATCCCCTTTCTGCAGCAAATTTTGCGGATTCTCCCAGCACCATGCAGTTGTTCACCGGCTTAAGGGATGGCCTGCCCAGCAGGGCGCCCTGGTGCCTGCAAATACACGTTCCCACGGATATGTACTCCGTCCTCAGGAGCAACTCCTTCAGTTCCTGGAAGGGTACAATCGTGCTCTTGTGGTCGATCTCCTGGTCCACCGGCACCTTGCGTCCCGGCGCCGATGATTCAATGGGAGGGGCGTCAGCCGACATCATGGTCCTGATCATAGCTTTGGAGTAATCCTTCAACAGTGTGGCAATCTTCTTGTGCCTTTCGTCGACTATTCCTCTCATAAGCTGGTACTCGGTAATGCCGGGCACAAAGGGCAGGGCTTCGTACAGTTTTGCCTCGTCCTTCTCGCGGATATGTATGAGTCCCTTATCGGCCATAACCTCGAGCTGCCCCTCCAGTTTTTTCAGGTCTGTGGCAGGCAAGTTTTTGGCAATGTCTTCAACTCCGCACAACTCAAGAGGCATGGCCACCACGATAGCGGCTTCTTGAGGGGTGAAGAGGAACCCCACAAGGGCGTAAAACTCGTCGCATTTGACGGCGGGGAAAGCCGTAGAGCGGGCGTTGAGGGCGCCCGCAAGTTTCTCATAAGCCGGATCAACCATAACTCACCTCCAAAGATATTATTGCAGTAAATAATTTGTGTGCAGGATATTTGCATGCAGTCTATCAAGATGAGAAGGTGATTGTCAAGCAATGACAGGGCATATTGTGCATGCGCCGGGCGCAGTTACCGGGAACCTGGCCGGCGAGTTGGAATTAAAGGTTGGTGGCCCTGTGAAGGCACTGCTTCCAGCGGGCGTTAACCCATTGCTGGAGTTCTTCGATCTGTTCCTCGGTTATTGTCTTAAACCTGCCCTGGGACTTGAAATATTCGCGGACGGGCTGCAGGTTGCCCCCTTTGCGGGCCAGTGACTCGCTGGCGGAGGTCAGCCTGAAGATGCCGTCCTCGATCTCGTAAAGGACGACAAGGCCGGTCTCGACCGCCATCTCGCCGAATTTTATGGTATCGCTGAAAGGGAATAACCACCCGGGCGGGCAGGGAGTGTGAACGTGTATGAAGCGGGTTCCTTCAATGGTCTTAGCCTTTTTTACTTTCTCGTAAAGGTCCAGCGGGTAGGAGGCCGAGCAGGTCGCCACGTAGGGAATGCCGTGTGCTTCCATGATGGCTGTCATGTCTTTCTGATATTGCTGCTTGCCCAGTACCGGCGTGGTCCCGGATACGGCGCCCAGGGGCGTGGAACCCGAACGCTGGTTGCCGGTATTCATATAACCTTCGTTGTCATAGCAGATATACATAAAATCATATTGACGCTCTGCCGCGCCGCTGAGAGATTGTATTCCGATATCATGTGTGCCGCCGTCCCCGGCAAATGCCAGCACGGTTATGCCTTTCCTGCCCAGCGCCTTGAGCCCGGCCACGAGTCCCGTAGCCGAGGCGCCGGTGGAAGCGAAAGGCGTATTCACGCAGGGCACGTTGACCGCCGTAATGGGGTACATGCCGTGCATGACCGTAGCGCAACTGGCAGGCACTGTGACTATGCACTGGCCCTCCAGCGCCTTCAGGATGTGCCTGTATGCCAGCGAAAGGGCACACCCGGGGCACGTGCGGTTGCCCGGTAAAATCCATTCTTTCTCGATCAGGGTAACGGCATTCGTTTTCAATTCAATTCTCCCTTAGATGTGGCATATCCACTCGGGGTAATCAGGGTTGGTAACCGTCTCTTTAAGGGATGATATGGCTTTTTTAGTTGCTTCGACCAGGTCACGGGCTTTAACGTCGCGGCCGCCCAGTCCGACGATAAAGTTCCTGATGGCGGCGTTAATATACGTGCCGTAGAGCGCTGACTTGATCTCGGAACAGGTTGCCCCCTCAGACCCGTAGCTGATATTTTTGTCGAAAACCACGATCAAACGGGACTTGCGCAGGGCCTGTACCACGTCCTGCTTGGGGAAGGGGCGGAATACGCGCAATCCCAGCACGCCTGCTTTGATCCCTTCCGCCCTCAGCATGTCCGCCGCCACGATCGCTTCGGAGGCCAGGCTGCCCATGGCTACGATGGTAATCTCGGCATCCTCGTTGCGCTCTTCCCAGAACATGCGTGCATAATCCCGCCCGAATATGTCGTTATAATCTTTTCCTGCCTGAAGGATCGTTTCCCTGGAATTCTGCAGCGCCTCCTGCAGCAGGTAGCGCAGCTCCATGTAGCCGTGACAGAGCTTGCCATCCACGCCTGCGCGGGGGTTGGCAAATGTAACCAGGTTATAGTTCTTGGGGTTTGCCGGGTCCAGCGTAGTGTGGGGTTTGTAAGGTGGCAGGTAGCGGTCCACATCCGCCTGGGCTGGCAACTCGACCGGCATCTCGGTGTGGGATAGGATATATCCATCGTAGCAGACCATGACGGGCACATAAACGCTCTCCGCTATGCGGTAGGCCTGTATAATCGTGTCTAAAATCTCCTGGTTGTTGCGGCAGTATATCTGTATCCAGCCCGTGTCGCGCTGGGAGATCGAGTCCTGCTGGTCGTTGAGAACATTCCAGGGCGCCCCGATGGCGCGGTTTACACAGGCCAGGACAATGGGCAGGCGCGCTCCTGCGGCCCAGTGCAGCATCTCGTGCATGTATGCAAGGCCGTGGGAACTGGTGGCCGTGAAAGTGCGGGCGCCCACTATGGAGGCAGAGGTGCATACGGCCATAGCGCTGTGCTCGCTTTCGACCGCCACGTACTCCGCCTTAAGTTTGCCTTCCTCGACGTACTGCGAGAGCTGTTCCGTGAGAGGGGTCTGTGGGGTTATAGGATAGGCTGCTACCACCTGCACCCGGCTCAGCTTTGCTGCCACTGCGGCGGCCTGGTTGCCATCAAGTATATGTATATTGGATTTTCTCTGTACTGCCATTCGATATCAACTCAGTATTTTTTCTTCAGGGGCCATGACTATAGCCTGCACCGGGCAAACCTGTGCGCAGATGCCGCATCCCTTGCAGTATTCCATGTCTATGGTAGGAGGTATCGCCCTGGTCATAACGGCTTCGGGGCAATACAGCCAGCAGAGAAAACAGGTAGGTTTATTTAACTTGGAGGCGGTGCATTTCTTTTCATCCAGGATGGGAATATGCGTGCGCCACTCGCCGGTCCGGCCTGCCTCACCGATGCCGGGCGATGACTCGTCGCAGATGTGGTTACAATCCCTCGTTCCCATAGTCTTAATGCCTACTTAGCTAACTTAGTTATCTCGTAAGTCTTGTTTATGGCTGCCAGGTTGATGTCCACCGTATCGCGGGAAAAACGTTCCCGCACAACCTTTTCCAGCGTTTGCAGGTCCACTATTTTAGTAGCGCGTATCAGCGCCCCCAGTATAGCCGTGTTTACTATGACCAGTCCCGCCACCATAAGTTCGAGGTCCTGGCATACTTTGGTAGCATCGGCGGTTGCGATATTGAACTCGCCCTTGAGCCCGAGCTCCCTGGGCATCAGGGGGGAATTCACCACCAGCCAGCCGTTCTTACCCAGGCCCTGGATTACGTCCGGGTACTTGAGCAGGGTATGGTCGAGTACAACCACTATGGACGGGTGCTCGACCTGCGACACAACCAGCACGGGTTCGCTGGATATCCTGGTCGAAGCGCTGACCGGTGCGCCGCGTCTCTCTGCCCCGAAGGACGGCGCTGAAGTGACGCCCATGTAGCCCTTGACATACGCTGCCTGGGCAACAATCTTGGCAGCCGTGATCGCCCCCTGGCCGCCTCGCCCGTGCCATCTTATTTCAAGCGGTTTATTATCAAGCGAAGATTTCGAAGCCATCAGCAATTTACCGTCAAGGTTAACAAATACGCAACAAAGGTATATGTTAACCCCTGTTTGAAGCCCGTGTCAAACGAATGCAGCCATTGTCCTTAACTCATCCTGGTGCAGGGTGAGCCAGCGCCTGTGCTTTTTCCAGTTCGGGCAATAGTGCTCCACCGTGTCCCAGAATTTCTTTGAATGGTTCATATGCTTCAGGTGGGCCAGTTCATGTATAACCACGTAATCGACGACGTCTTCGGGCGCCAGAAGCAGCTTCCAGTTCAGTGTCAGGTTGCCCGCAGGAGAGCAACTGCCCCAGCGGGTCTTCTGGCCGCGTATAAAGATGGCGTTATACCGTAACCCCATAATTTCCCTGAAGTTGTCAGCCTTTTGCTTGAAGACACTTGCAGCCTGCTGCCTGTACCAATTCTCCAGAATTTTGGGCATGGCTGCGTTCCTGGCACCGGTTGAAATCAGCAGTTTATTTCCATGCAGGATGGCCGTGGAAGATGCAGATTTCCCCGGGTTTATGACAATTTCAATTGGCCTGCCCATAAAAATCAGCCTGTCACCGTGGCCGGCCTCATGGGTAAAAAGCGGCATTTGAACCGCTTTGCCTGGGGAAAGGTGCTTGAGAATCCAGCCCTCCTTTTGCCTGAGCATATCGAGGACCTGTTGCCGGCTGTATTTCCTGGGGACAACCACGGTCAGGCCGGTTTCACTGCGGATCTCCAGCCTTATCCCCCTGGTTCTCTGACTTTGCTTCAGGCTGTACCCCACGGATCTCCCCTGGAGGTCGATTTCCCCCTCACCGATAAGGGTCAGGCGGCGGTTACTCTTGGTCGATGCTCTCATAGTGTTCAGAAAAAGGTACTTTGCTCTAAGGCGTACATAATTATAATTGATTACGGGGAGCAGGTGGGGTAAACTTTGAATCCAATACACAGGCCTTCCTGAATAAGTGGCTGTACAGATATGAAGTGTTTAATTCTCGCCAGCGGTTTCGGAACCAGGCTCTATCCGTTAACGCAACACCAGGCCAAGGCCCTGTTGCCATACAAAGGCAAACCCATGATCAATCATATCGTGGATAAGATCCCTGCCGGCGTCGATATACTGGTAAACGTGAACAAAAAGTTCGCGGCCGATTTCCATACGTGGCAGAAAAGGCAAAACCGCAAAATCGATATATGCGTGGAGGATGTGTCCTCTGAAGAGGAGAGGCTGGGCGCGGTAGGCGCCCTGCATCACTGGATACGCGAGAAGGGCATCAGGGAAGACCTGATGGTATTCGGCAGCGACAACTATTTCGAGTTTGATGTCGCCCAATTCATATCCGGTTTCGATGGCCGGCATGTCCTGGTTGCCATTTATGACGTGTTGGAAAAAGGTAACGCCAGGCAGTACGGTGTGGTCAAAATTGACGGCAACCGCATAATTGAGCTCGAGGAAAAGCCGGCCTTCCCCAAATCGAGTCTCATTGCTACGGCCTGCTGGATTCTGCCGGCCGGGGTATTCCCGCTCATCTCAGAATTTTGCCAGGGAGAGCGTAAGGATAACCTGGGCAATTTGATCACCTATTTGATCGAAAAAGAGAACGTATTTGCCTATCCCTTCAAAGAGAAATGGATCGATATCGGCAGCCTCGAAATCTATCACGCTACCAAGTAGCGCGGCCGGCTTCTTAACGTGGTTCTGCCGTTACTGTACAATTGAGCATACAGAGGAATCGTTTTTATTTACAGGGGGAATTCTATGGAAGATATCGAAAACATGGTGAAAACTACCATCAGCCAGATTGAGAAGGTGCTCAGCAGTAAAACGGTCGTGGGTGAACCCATTACAGTCGGGGAGACCACGCTTATCCCTCTGCTCAGCATGGGCTTTGGCTTTGGCGCGGCCGGCGGAGCCGGCAAAGCGGACTCCAGGCCGGGCAGTGAAGGGCTGAAGGGGGGCGCCGGCGGCGCCGGGGGCATGAGGCCCATCGCCATTATCATCATAGATAAGGACGGCGTGCGCATCGAGCCTATTAAAAGCAGCGTGGCAGCGGCTATCGAGAAGCTGGGTGAAAAGATGCCGGGCGTGGTTGAGAAGATCGCTGACAGGTGGGGTGAACGCAAGAAGGAGTAGTGACCATTGGCACTGCTCTTAATTTCCCTTTCAATCGTTTTCCTGATATTACTGCTGCTGGTCCTTCCGCTGGGCATATGCTTATCGGCAAGCTTCCACGGCAGTGTTGTGTTCACCGCGCGGATTAAATGCTTTTTCGGGCTTTTTTCGTGGCAATTCTCCACGGGGCGTAGTGCGAGGCGTAAGCAGGTAAATCAGGCGGCTGGCGGTGAGGGCCATCACCATATTTTCCGCGCTATTGAAGCTGTCCAGGTGGACGGCCTGGGTGGCAGGATATGGCTGCTGGCAAGGCGCCTGTGCGGGCTGGTGAGGGTTAACTTCATTCAATCTGATTTGAGTGTAAGCCTTGGAGACGATTATGACACCGGCATGCTGGCGGGGCTGCTGATACCGCTGGTACTGTATTTGAACCAGAGGTATAACGGCGCCATCATACTGCGGCCTGCTTTTGAGGAAGACCCGTTCCTGGAGGGTGATATATCGGGTGATTTGCGGGTGCGGCCCATACAGGTTCTGGTACCCTGCCTGGCATTTGCGCTTTCTCCTCAGTTCCGGCAGGCGCGCCGGATTGTGGCTGGAGACCGATGCAAAAGGAAGTAATCAGCTGCGAAAAGACGCGGGAGATTATGGGGCTGAAGCTGACCCCCGTGGTGAAATCGACTTTAACCTGGGTAGAGACAGGGGGAACCGTCTCATTTTACGCTATAGTGCAGCCAGTTTACCTTCTGATTGAATCTGACCTGTACGTGCGCGCGCTGAGGGCGACAGGGGAGGAGATCACCCTCCAGCAGGTATGCTCGGAATGTCCCGCAATCAGGGGAGGTCTTGTTGTTGGTTTCCCTGCTCTTCCGGCGGCGGGGCATTATTGATGGCCACGGCAACCTGCCTCCTGTAGCGAGGCTTTCTCCTGAGGTACTTGTGCTGCCCCGTGGTCCACAGGGATGTGAAGAACTTGCTGTCAAGCGGGTGTAAAAAGTCAGCCAAATTTATCAGGTCCCTGGATGCGGCGTTCTCAAAATAGGCAATTTCCACGTGCTTTCCCATGTTCTTAACCACCTGCACCGTGTAGTTGAAGTCGGAGTCCCCGCTGACCAGTATGCCTATATCATATGTGTTGTTGGCGGCAAAATAGAGCAGGTCGGTGGCCAGCATTACATCTATGCCGCGCTCTACGGGTATGCCCTGGGAAAGCTTGGTAGTGCCCAGCCTCAATTCCAGGTAGGGCGTTTTGCGCAGTGTCTCTAAAAACTCCTGTTGCTCATGGGAACCTTCGGACCTCTGATTGGATTCCTGCAGGACATTGTAGTAGTAGGTGCGCACGAGTTGCCTGCTGCCGCAAAGCTTCTTAGTAAACTCGCCGAAGTTGAGATCGAAACGCTTGAAATTGTTTTTCAGGGAATGGTAAAGGTTACTGCCATCAATGAATATGGCCACCCTGTCGTTCATTTAATCCTCCTCTTGATATAACCCCGCCCCTTTCAAATAACGCGGTGAAATATACATAACAGTCTCTGTTTACTGCCATTATACTTGAATTATGCAGCGAGTGTATATCAGGGAAGGGGGGAAAGCGGTTTTTCCACATTGAACCAGAGCCTCTGCCCGTCCGTAATATACTCAATATTGCCGTGAATGGCTGTGACAAGGATTTTTTCATTCCCTAATGCGGCTGCCAGCCTTGCGAGGGCCTCTTTGTTGGGATGCCCGAACCTGTTGACCGCGCCGGCCGAGATGGCTGCGGATGCGGGTTTCACGACGGCCAGGAACTCATCCGAACTCGACCCCTTGCTGCCGTGGTGTGCGACTTTGAGCACGTTGCTGTGCAGTTCCATCCTGTTATCAGCCAGGTACCGTTCGGCCTCCACTCCAATATCGGAGCAGAGGAGGAAACTGACTTTTCCGTAAGAAACCCTGATCACGATAGAGTTATTGTTGGCGTCATCGTCCGTGCCTTTATGGGGTACAGCCGGGGGATTCAGTACCGTCAGCAGCACATCACCGCCCGCGTTTATCTGTTTGCCGTGAACGAGGGTGCTCATAGCGATCTGCTTAACCTTTACAGTTTCAATGATTTCTGCGGGCAACACAGCGCTGCTGGCGGAGGGAGGGATACCCAGCCAGCCTATGTCGTAGCGTTTGAGCAGCTCCAGTGAGCCGGCTATGTGGTCGGACTGGAACTGCGTAAGGATAAGCACGTCGATGCGCCTGTCCCAGAATGGAAGTTTTTTACCAAGTTGAATGCAGGCTGAGGCCGGGTTGGGGCCGGAGTCAACCAGTATGTTTCGGCCGTCCGGTGTCCTGATCAATAACGACTCGCCCTGGCCCACGTCAAGTATGCTCACATGAAGCCTGCCATCAGGCAGCGCAAAAATGGCTATCCATATCAGTATGTTGCCTGCCAGGAGCATGATCACCAGCCGGTAAATCAGCGGTTTCAGCGTGACTGATCTTGCGCTTTGTGCAGCTTTCGTAAGCCTGTGCCAGGCTGATTTCATGGTATTCCAGACGTGAATCCTGTATTTAAGGCATATAAGGACGACGCCCAGCGCAACATAGTACAGTGCGGCCTGCCAGGGCTGGAACACGATATCGCGTATGTAGGCTGAGGGCAGGGAACTGAATATTTGCACCACGAGTAAAAAATAGGAAAGGAAAAGCCAGGCTATCCATCCCAGTAGCATGCCCAGCGGAGGCCAGGCCAGCCCTGCCGCAGCGGTTAGAAGGGAGGTGACGATTATGCCCGGGAAGGATGGCATGGAGAAGAAGGTGGCGGGCGCGCTGACGAGTGAAAAAGAGTGAAAATTGAGTGCCGTCAGCGGCCAGGTCGCTATCACCGCAGCAAACGTCGTGCCGAAGCTGATAACTACAATCTCCTTCAGCCACATGGGGAACATGCTTCTGGTGGCGGGACGCTGCGGGCCGGCGAACGCGATAAAATGGGGGGCTATGAGCACCAGTCCGAGCATCGAGAGGAAGCTTAACTGGAAGCTGATGTCCCACAGTACGCGGGGTTCCGCCGCGGTCATAAGGGCGGCCGACAGCACAAGGGCTGCCAGTCCGTTTCTTTGCCTGCCCAGCAGTTCCGCCGCAAGGAATATGCTTCCCATGACAGCCGCCCTCACCATTGTAGCGGGCATGCCTGTTAAAACCGTGTAAAGCCAGATAAAGGCCAGCGCTATCCAGAAATAGGCTTTGTTTTTCCTGCCAAGGATCCAGATAGTTAGTGATAGGATCATGCCCAGAAGTATGGTCAGGTTCATGCCGGAGATAGCAATGAGGTGCGTGGTTCCGGTTACATAGAAGGATTGCACGAGGTCTAAGGGGAGGCTCCCGCGCAGGCCGAGAAGTATCGCGCTGGCCAGCGAACTCTGCGGTTCGGGCAGGCAAGCCGACAGGCTGTTGGACAGGCTGCTGCGCAGGCCATAAATCCAGGTTAAAGGCAGCCACCCCTGGCCTGTGCCGGTTACAGTTGCGGCGGGATAATTCATGACCGAATAAATGCCCCTGTTTTCAAGGTAGCCGCGGTAATCGAAATCACCGAATTGCATGGGGGTTTCCAGCTTACCGCTCAATTCAAGCGAATCGCCGTATTGAAATGACCTGTAGAAGGGTAACCTGACCAGCACACCCCCCTTCACAGGTGTAGCGTTATCTGCGGCGCCCATACCGGTAGCGGCAAGTTTAAATTCAACCGAGGCCCCCTTGACCTCCGGTTCATCGTCTATAATGCCTTTAAGAAGGACATTGCCCTTTGCGTTATAGAATTGCGCCTGCGTGCTGTCTATCGGCTGTATAGACGACTGGAAGACCAGGGCGCCGGCGGGGAAGGCCAGCAGGCACAGGGCCAGCAGGGCCAATGACCTGCGGTGGTTGGGCACCAGGAATATCAGCGGTAAAACCGGCAACGGGAGTGCCAGCAACCAGGCAGGGGGGGTAAATATTGAGCCGGCCAGTATGCCGGCTAACCAGGTCAGGTTGACGTATAAAAGGGGCATGCCCGATTATTCCCCTATGCAGACGAAACCCCGTACTTTATCAACCACGGACTTCCCGAAACCCTTGATTTTGAGAAGGTCATCCACGCTGCGGAAAGGGCCGTTTTTAAGCCGGTAATCGACGATCAGGGCGGCCCTGCCCTCGCCTATTCCGGGCAAAGCCTGCAGCAGCCAGGTTTCCGCACGGTTAAGGTCAACCGTCTGGGGCAGGGTGGTTTCACCCATTGCCGGCACGCGTATTGAGATGGCGCTGACGTCGGCATTATCCGACACGCCCGCGGCAGAAACAAGCGCCGTTAACGTATCGCCGGCTTGGGTTGCGTAAATGCCCGGGCGGGCAACGCTGCCGTAAACATATACGTCGCCGCTGATGTCGGCCTGCCTGGACTCGCTCAGGATTATCTCGGCGGGCTGGAGATTGGCAAGGCGGACGCAGAAAAATACTATACCGGTAATGAGGCAAACTGCCAGGAATGCTGCTATAATAAGCCACATTTTCTCGCGGATACCCGTCATTGACTTCCCCTCCTCTCGTGTAGTTAAGGCGTTGGCAGCGGTAGAATTTTAACACATATGGAAAACATCAAAACAATTACAGTAAACAAAAAGGCTTACCATGATTATCATATCGTGGAAAGCTACGAGGCCGGCATTGCGCTCAAGGGATCGGAGATCAAGTCCATCAGGATGGGCAGGGTCAACATCAGGGACGCCTATGCCAGGCCCGAGAAGGGCGAACTATGGCTGCATAACTCGCATATATCCGCCTACCAGGCGGGCGGTTTCAATACACATGAACCCGACCGGAGGCGCAAGCTCCTGATGCACCGCAACCAGATAGCCGAACTGGAGCAGACGGCCAACCAGAAGGGTTTGACTCTGGTGCCACTCAGGATATATATTAAGAACGGGATCGCCAAGCTGGAGATAGGCGTCGGCAGGGGCAAAAAGCAGTACGACAAGCGCGAGTCCATCTCCAAGCGCGAGACCGATCGCGAAGTTGAGCGGGCCATGAAATCAGGAGCCCGCAAGGCACGTTAACAACCAAATATTTATGGGGGCGCGTGGCTTCGACAGGGGAAAGCCCACAGTACGGCAGGCCGAGGTGCCATCTACCTCGTTAATCCGGTGGCAAAAAACAACTGCCAACGAAGCAGTTCCAGTAGCAGCCTAAAAGGCAGCTCGTCCAACCTTTCCTCGTCCCGGTGGGATTGGATTGGGCGACGAAATGCCGGGGTGCAACAGTCCCGATGCTGATGAGGACCGTTTAAGATTTATCAGCTGGCCCGCTTAAACTCCGTCTGCAGAGGTTAAGCGGGCAAGATTAAAGAGCAGACTAAGCCCGTAGAGGTGCTGGCAACTTTTTTCTGGACGGGGAGTTCGACCCTCCCTCGCCTCAACCATGAAAATTTAAAGCTGCGGTCCAATAGACCGCAGCTTTTTCTTTGGGGCTTGACAAATGCCCGAAAACAGTTTTATAATTCCAAAGATGTCGAAACATAAAACACTCAGCAATACGCAATATGCGGATATTTTCAAGGCCTTGTCCAACCCGCACCGCCTGAAGATTTTTATGCGGTTGGCAGGTTGCGGGCCGGGTGGAGGGTTATGCTGCGCTGAGGACAAGGTCAGCGAGTGTGTGGGTGACCTGGGCAGCAATTTGGGGATTGCCCCGTCCACGGTGTCGCACCACCTCAAGGAGCTCTACCGGGCCGGCCTCATTAAAACAGAGCGGCAAGGGCAGCGCATAGAGTGCCATGCCGACCCGGCAATACTGGATGCACTGGCACAGTTTTTCTGCACGCCTGCAGAAAAGTAAAAAAAATTTGCGGCTATAATACGAGATATTTCGAATGTTAGTAATAATACATTTTATAAGGAGTGGAACAATGGAAAAAGAGAACACGGCGAAGTCAGGCACAGGGGGCACCCAGGCGGAGCAGGACAACAGCGCATTCTTCGAAAAGATGATGAGTTGCTGTTCCGCAATGTCCGGGCCGGAAGGAATGGGGGCAAAGATGAAGGACATGTGTGGCGGGATGAAGGCTAATCCTGAGATGATGGCGAAAATGAAGGACATGTGTGGCGGGATGAAGGCTAATCCTGAGATGATGGCGAAAATGAAAGACATGTGCGGTAAGATGATGAGTGATCCGGCCATGATGGCGAAGATGAAAGGTTGCTGTGGCAGCAAAGAGGTTTCGCCCGAGATGATGGAAAAGCGGGAAAATTGCTGCGGCAGCGGCCATAAATAGGGGCGGTTGGCTCACCTGGAGCCGTAACTCTCTATATACCGCTCGATGTCTTGATCACCTGTTTGAGGTTATCGGGGATGACCCGGCCCGGGTCATCCCCGCCCGAGGCAGATTCCCGTACCCCGGGCAGCAGCACATCCTCCGTGATGACCACTTTGCAGGCCGAATCCGCCAGTATGTAACGGATTTCGGCCGCGCTGAGCAGGATGTCTCCCTTTTTATGCCCGCCGAGCGTAAACCCGACGCCAGTTCCCTGTATTTTTGCTCATCCCGCCTCCTCAGTAGCTTAAATATCTAATTTGTTACCTGAATAGAAGGTGTTCGTGTAATGCTTTGCCGGAACTGGTGTTCGATTTTCCCTGGAAGCTGGTAGTAATGGTGTGGTCTCCCAGGAAACGCCAGTGGTACTGGTCCCACTGCGACAGTTTAGGCAGCCGGTCCGTCTCCACTGTCCTGGCCGTAGTTAACTCGCAGTTAAACTGTATCCCGCTTTCATCCCCGCCGCGCATGACAATTTTAGACGGTATCTTTTTACCTGTAGTCTGGCAGGTATCTTCTTTTTCAACCATAAACTTAAACTTGTTGGTTACAATGACAGGTATATTGTCCTGCGCAAGCAGCAGGCGTGATATGACCGGGAGGTCCGTGTCAACCGGGAACAGCCAGTAATATATCAGTGTGTACACGGGGTCATACAGGCGGCCCCAGTACCAGCCCCGGAAACAGTCATCGATATTGGAATTAGCCCAGTTCTTGTCGTGGTAACCATGGCCGGTGACGGGGATGAGGTTGCCTTCAATAGTCAGGGTTCCTGTTACCCCTGACCTGGGCGCCGCAATGACCCAGCCCTGCTTTTTGTCGCCATCGTCATATAAATACCCGTCCCCATTCTGCTTCCACCCCGGCACTTGCCTGCTGTAAGTGAGGTCCACCCCGAACTTTTTAGCGCGCATCGAGATTACGTAGCTGTTATCCTCCTGGCGGGCGAAATTGCCTCCCATTTTCACATCGCACTTTTGGGAACTGCTGCTGCATTCCTTTGGGTCGATAGCAGCCATGCCGACATATCTTTTGCCATCAGGGGTATAAATAAAAACCTGGACGGTCGGGATATGCGGGCTGGTGAAGGGATTGCGCCAGTGGAAAGTGGCGACAAAGGAATAACCGTTGTCGAACCTGCCATCGAAATACCACCACTCATAATACTGAGGGTTATCGTATGGATGTAAAGTATCGTCCGTGTCCTGGTATTGCGGCATCAACAAGTCAGACAACTCTATCACTCCTAAAATTAGTCAAGAATCTAAAGTGCGGGCAGCAGGATTACGTATAAAATAATCCTGCCGCCCGTTGGATACCCGTGTTTAGCCCTGCGGGCGCTGGTCCACTACGCGCGTAGCTTTCAGCGTCGCACCGGGATTGAATATGTCGGTCAGCGGTACGAATTCCACCTTGGGTGTCAGTTCGACCGCCCTTTTAACCTTGTCCTTCAGTTCAACTTCAAGCTTGGCCTGGTCAACACCCTTGTCAGCACCGATCAGGAGCCTGATTACATCCATTGAGTAGGGATCATCTTTATTTTCCTTGGCGATGACGAACTGGTATTCGATCACGCCGGGTGTGTTTGCAACCGCGTCACGCATGATCTCGGGGTTGATCAGGGTACCCTTGACCTTCATCAGCTCCTTGGTGCGCGTGCCGTAAGTGCTGCCGACGGTCGTGATTATCCTCTGGTCGTTCCTGCCGCAGTGCGGGCACTGCTTATCGGTGATGGCCACGATGTCACCTACAAGGTAGCGCAGCAGGCAGGTCCCGCGGCGGTCAAGGTGTGTTATGCAGAGCAGTCCGGGTTCACCATCGGGCTTGCGCTTGCCCTTCTCATCCACCACCTCGAAGTAGTACATCTGGGGAACGCCCTGGTGTGCCCCGCCCAGCTCCTGGCATTCCTGGAAAGCGGTCTGAGATTCGGTGAAACCGAAGGCGTTGCTGATGAAGACCTCTTTGGCGCCCATCTTCTGAAGGCGCTTGCGCATGTCATCCCTCATACCCTTGGGAACCGCCTCGCCCAGTGCCTGCACCTTTTCAATGTGCGAGAAGTCCCTGCCCTGTTCCTCCGCCGTCATGATCAGGCGCCTGATATAGGAGCCGATACCGCACAGCACGTTGACCTTCTTGCGCTCGATATCCTCTATGGCCTGCTGCATCGGGCGGTGTATGCTATAAGGGAAGCCGGGCAGTGATGCTCCTGTGAAGCCGAAGCTTAATGTCATGCCGACAGCCGCGGCAAAATGCAATGTCTTGTAATAACCTATGTGCGGGATGAAATGAAAGGGGAAGAGGCTCATCACATGATCAGTCGGTTCAAGGTAGCATATCTTGCAGCCTATCTTGAACATCCAGGACTGCATAAACATATCGTAGGTAGAGTTGTAAAACCTCGTTGGCATCCCGGTAGTGGTTCCCGTGGTATAGGTAATTTCGTAGAGAATGTACTCCAACATGTTGTTGAAATCCATTTCCAATTTAAAAGATTCGCCCCTGTCCTTCATGTATTCTTCTTTGCTGGTGACAGGTATCTTTTCAAGGTCATCAACGGTTTTAATTGATTTTGGATCCAGTCCCCACTCCTTGAATTTTTCACGGTAATAAGGGCTGAATTTCTCCAGGCGCTCCATCTGCTTGACCAGGTTGGCATCCTGGGCGGCGCGGATCTCCGCCCTGCTTTTGAAAGAGAGGTCAAGCGGTTGTTCCTGCTTGTACATGGGGACGGTGTCTATCCATGCTTGTATCTCCGCCGGGTTCCTGGGTACCTTGAACTGTTTTGCCATCGACTACCTCCGTAAAATATTTTTTATATTAATAGAAGTTATTTACTTTTCGCCAGCATATTGTCCGGCTGCATTTTTCCGTCAGCCGAGATGGATTTCAGAATATTATCGGTCTGGGTGCTGATGTATTCATCAAGCGAACATGTTTTCCTGAGCAGCCACCTCCTCAGTGCCCACATGTGTCCGCTGATCACGATGTTATTAGCGGCCAGTGGTACGTTATCAATTTTGAATTCACCCGTGTAACAGCCCCTGCGCAGCAGTTTCTCGAACTCCTCCACCAGGCCCCTTTCCCTGTCCATGATTATTTTACGCGCATCTGGCTGCAGGCTCTTGGTCTCCTGGTAAAAGAAAAGCGTGAAATCCGAGGCTGCGTCCGTGGCCCTGAAAAACTGGTCGATGGTCTTTACCAGCGCCTCGGTCGGGGGCAGCGATTCGAAGCTTATGACGATCTGCTTGATAAAGTCGGAGTAGAGGTGCAGGTCGTAGTCCATCATTATCTGCAGCACATCGTCTTTGCCGCCGATATAATAGTACAGGTGCCCCATCGACATCCCGCAGGCCTGGGCTATCTCGCGGATGCTGGTATGCCCGTAGCCCTTCTTCACAAAAAGGGGCGCCACCGACCTTGCGATATGCTCCCTCCTCTCCGAAACCAGTTCCTTATTGTGACTGTAAGTCCTGATCCTACCCACTCCTGTTAGAGCGAACGCTCTCTCTATGGATAATCCATTATATCATCACCTGTCAACTGTGCGGCTGCCGTCCTATTTAGGCGTAAAGATGTGGATGCCCCAGTACCCGAGGTAAGAGAAGAGGATGTGCTTGGGCAGTCTGCCTGCAGCTCCTACCAGTATAAATTTCCACAGGGGGTACTTTAGGATGCCCGCGGCCAGGCCGGCGATGTCAAACAGTGGGTTCGGCAGCAGTGCCAGCAGAAAGATGGTCAGGCTGCCCCATTTTCCCATCCAGCCCACCACCCTCTCGTATGTTTTGGTGTAGGGTATGGCCATCCTCCCGCTGTATCCCAAAAGGTAGCCGGTAGTTTCGCCGAGGGTGGCGCCCAGTCCGGAGGATATGCCGATCAGGAGCGGGTCCCACGGGCTGACCGAAAGTGTACCGATGAGGGATGTCATGGCAAGTCCCGGTATAGGAATTATGAGAGTTGCCGAAGCGGCAGCCGATATTACGAAGATGCCCACATACTTGAGCCCCGGGTATTTAGCCAGCCAGAACGCGAATGACGCTATATTATCCCGCTGCCAGATAATTAATATGATGAGCCCTATCACCAGCGCCAGCGTGCCAAGCTGGAGATACCTGTCCCTGCTCCAGAACAGCGGCCGGGGTTCGAGGGAATCCCCGGGGAATTGATCCGCCGGTTTTTTTTCTTCGTCACTCATATTTCTGGCAGCAGGTGCGCGTATTTTTCAGTCCGTCCGTGGAATAGATTTCGAATTATAACACGAGTCCCGTCCGGCCAGTGAAAACGGCCGGCCTACCTGTTGCACAATGATTGTAATATGGTCTATTCTTAATACACAAAGGGAAATAAATTCTGCGAGGGGTTATTATGTCCGGACATTCTAAGTGGGCAACAATCAAACGGCAGAAGGGTGTAGCAGATTCCCGGCGCGGAGCCATGTTCACCAAGTTTACTCGCGAGATCATTATAGCTACCAGGCAGGGTGGTGCCAGCCCTGAGGGGAATTTCCGGCTCAGGCTTGCCATCCAGAAGGCACGTGACAACAATATGCCCAAGGACAATATCGAGAATGCCATTAAAAAGGGGAGCGGGGCGGCAGAGGGCACCACTTTTGCCGAGATGGTTATGGAAGGTTACGGCCCTTCCGGAGTGGCCATAATGGTTGAAGCCATGACCGACAACCGCAACCGGACGGTCTCCGAGATCAGGAGCACCTTTGTCAAATACAACGGCGGCCTGGGAGAGAATGGCAGCGTCTCTTGGATGTTCGAGAATACCGGTGTCATAGTTGTGGATACCACCGGTATAGATCCCGATGAACTGTCGCTGTATGCCATAGACGCCGGCGCCAGGGATGTCAAAGAGGATAAAGCGGTGCTCGAGATATATACGGAGCCCAAGGAATTTGAGACGGTAAAACTTGCTGTTGAAAAACGTAAAAAGCCTGTCTCTGCCGAGGTGACCATGTTGCCCAAGAATACGGTTTCCCTGCCGGAGAAGGAATCACTTCAGACGGTAAAATTGCTGGAGAAGTTGGAGGAACTGGACGATGTCCAGAGGGTGTTCTCTAACCTCGATTACAGCGATGCCCTCATCGAGAAACTGAAATCCGAGGCATAGGTTTGCCGCTACTTCCCCGGGCTATCGCACATAAACTTTAGCGCGCGGTTCGCAGTTTTATAAGTGAGTTAATTGTTTTAGGAGGATAGATCAGGATTATGAAGAGCAAATTCTCTCACCTGGTTCTCGCACTTGTACTGGTGCTTCCGCTTTTGCTGGCATCGTGTGTGGGCCTGTCGTTTGGCGGCCCTCCCACGGTAAATTCGTTTTCAGCCAGCCCCACATCAATATCGGAGGGAGCTTCTTCCGAACTTATCTGGAGTGTCTCCAATGCCACTGCTTTGATCATCGACCAGGGCATAGGTGCGATATCGGCCGCTGGCAGCTCCACCGTTACGCCTGCCGTCACCACCACCTACACGTTGACCGCCGTCAATGCGGCGGGAACCATAACAAAAACGGTTACTGTGACGGTAAATAGCGCGTCGGTAACCACCACGGTACCGGTAACGCCGGTTCCTTTGGGGCCCCTGCCGATACCTAATCCTCCAGGCAATAAAGACTGGTTAGCCAGCACATATACTCATGAGTATCACTATCCCCACTGCAGCATAGCCCAGAATATACCGTTTCCATCAAAAAGATGGTTTGATACTGTCAACCAGGCGCAGGCCGCCGGCTTTAATCCCTGCTCGGTCTGCCGCCCGCCGAGATAAGGTTGGGAAGCAGGTATTGCGCGTATTAGGCATTGATCCGGGCACCCTCCATATGGGCTATGGGGTTATCGAGGAAAGGGGCGGCAATATCACCATGATCGGTTGCGGTGTCATATCCGCGCCGCAGAAGATGCCGGTTGAACAGAGGTTGTGCATCCTGTACGAGGGACTGCTCAAGGTCATTGCCGATTTTCACCCGGTTGAGGCGGCCGTGGAGGAGCCTTTTGTGGCAGGCAACGCCCGTTCCGCCCTGGCCATCGGGCGGGCACAGGCTGTGGCTATACTTGCGGCGGCGCAGGCCAAACTTCCTGTTTCGCGCTATATGCCCACACAGGTCAAGCAGCTCGTGACCAGCTACGGCAGGAGCGGCAAGGACCAGGTGCGCCAGGTGGTGAAATTGCAGTTGGGGGTGAGCGAACTGCCCGAGGCCAGCGATGCCGCCGATGCGCTGGCCGTGGCCATCTGCCACCTCAACCAGGGACGCCTTAACCGTGTCATCCAACGGGGATACCAGGAGTGAACGTATGATCGCTGCAGTAGAGGGGACGCTTGTCAGCCGCGGTACAAATAGTGTAATCGTCAAGGCCGGGCCCCTCAGCCTGCAGATCAACGTGCCGGGCTCGCTTATCAACAAGCTGGGGCATCCCGGCGGCACGGTTCTGCTGCACACTCATCTTCACGTGCGTGAAGATATCATTGCGCTTTATGGTTTTGCCACAGGCCAGGAGAGGGCGCTTTTTGAGCAGCTTATCACAGTCAGCGGCATCGGTCCCAAAGTTGCGCTGGCACTGTTGACCGCCCTCAGCGCCGATCAGATTGTTACCGGCATCATCAGTGGCAATGCCGACCTGCTCAGCCAGGTGCCCGGCATAGGTAAAAAGACAGCCGCGCGCGTCATACTTGACCTGAAGGGCAAGCTGGAGAAGGGATGGGAAGGCGAGATAATATCCGCAGTAACCGATTCAGACAACGATGCGCTGGCAGCCCTCACCGGATTGGGATATTCCGTCAGGGAAGCCATGCAGGCCCTTAGTGCCATCGCGCAGACAGAGGGCATGAGTGTGGAGGACAGGGTACGCCTGGCGCTTCAGCAGTTAGCCAAGAAATAAGCACGATGCCTCCTTTCAAACTTGTCTCTGACTTCGGTATGATGGGCGACCAGCCGCAGGCCGTGGATGCTCTGGTGCGCGGCGTTGAAGCCGGTTACAGGCACCAGACTCTGCTGGGCGTGACGGGAAGCGGCAAGACATTCACCATGGCCAACGTGGTCGAAAGGCTGCAGAGGCCGACTTTGGTGATGTGCCACAACAAGACACTGGCCGCCCAGCTCGCCACGGAATTCAAGGAGTTTTTCCCGCAAAACGCCGTGGAGTATTTTGTCAGCTACTATGACTATTACCAGCCTGAGGCCTATATTCCCAGGACCGATACCTATATCGAGAAGGACACCGAAGTAAACGAGGAGATCGACAAGCTGCGCCATGCGGCTACGCGGGCCCTCCTGACCAGGCGGGATGTGCTGATCGTGGCCTCGGTGTCCTGCATATACTCGCTGGGGGAGCCTGAGGAATACCAGGGCTTCGTGGTCAACGTGGCAAAGGGGCAAAAGATCGAGCGCAACAAGCTGGTGCGCCGCTTTATCGATATGCAGTACGAGAGGAACGACTTCGACTTCCAGCGGGGCAGGTTCCGCATACGCGGTGACACCCTCGAGATCCTACCATCATACGAGGAGATAGCTATACGCATCGAATTCTGGGGTGATGTAGTCGAGCGGATCATGGAGGTTGACAGCCTCACCGGTGAATTGCTGGTTGAGAAGGAATCGGTTGACATATTCCCGGCCAAGCACTTTGTCACTTCGCCCGCCAAGCTGCAACCTGCCATTGAAGATATCCAGTCAGAGATGAAGGAGAGGGTGGCCGAGTTCAACCGCCAGGGCAAGCTGCTGGAGGCCGCGCGCATCGAGCAGCGCACCAATTACGATATCGAGATGCTTACGCAGTTGGGCTATTGCAGCGGCGTTGAGAATTATTCCCGCCACCTGCAACGCCGCAAGCCGGGCAGCCCGCCCTGGACACTTATACATTATTTCCCCCAGGATTTTATCCTGTTTGTCGATGAGTCGCACATGACCCTGCCGCAGGTGCGCGGAATGTACGGCGGTGACATGAGCCGCAAAAAGACCCTGATCGACTATGGTTTCCGGCTTCCCTCCGCGCTGGATAACCGTCCCCTCAACTTCCCCGAATTCGAGAAGCTGATCAAACAGGCGGTTTATGTGTCAGCCACCCCCAGGCCGTACGAGTACGAGAACAGCCGGCAGGTGGTCGAGCAACTTGTGCGCCCCACGGGACTGCTGGAGCCCACCATTGAGATCAAACCTACCAAGGGGCAGATCGACGACCTTATCCACGAGGTAAAGAAGCGCGTGGGCAAGGGGGAGCGCTGCCTGGTAACGACACTCACCAAGAAGATGGCCGAGGAACTGGCCGATTACCTGCGGGAGATGGACGTAAAAACACACTACCTGCACTCGGAGGTCGATACGCTTGAGCGCGTGGAGATATTGAGGGACCTGCGCCTGGGAATCTACGACGTGGTGGTGGGTATAAACCTGCTGCGCGAGGGACTTGACCTTCCTGAAGTGAGCCTTGTCGCCATACTTGATGCCGACAAGGAAGGCTATTTGAGGTCCAAGGACGCCCTTATCCAGACCATGGGCCGGGCTGCCAGGCACGTCGATGGGCATGTCATACTGTATGCCGATAAACTGACAGGCTCCATGAGCAGCGCCATCGAAGAGGTTTACCGCAGGCGCAAGATACAGGAGGATTATAACAGGGAACACGGCATAACGCCGCAGGGCATCAAGAAGGCCATCAAGGACATCACCGACCGCGTCAAAGTGGTGGCGGAGGGTAGGGGCAAATACGAGGCAAGCCAGGTACCGGCTGATGAGGTTGCCAGGCTGATAAAGGACCTCGAATCCCAGATGAAAAAGGCGGCTAAGAACCTCGAGTTCGAGAAAGCCGCCCTGCTGCGCGACAGGATCGTGGAATTAAGAAAGGACGAGGAGCTTTACTCCCCGTTCAGGAAAAAGAAGTAATCGGCGCGCTTTGAGGTTATAATGTCAGTGTCAGAGGCAGGTTAATAATGCAGGAGGTGAACCCATGCAGAGTACATGGAGGTCAACCGCGGCCGGCATCCTGGATATAATTGCCGGTGTATGGGCCTTATGCGTAGTAGTGGCCCTTTTTATCATGGGAGGGATAAGCAGCTTTATACCCGATATCCCACCCTGGGTAGCTACTGTCCTGTTCAGCATTTCCATCCCCATCATAATACTGGCGGTGGTGGCGGTGGCGGGCGGCATATCAAATATTCTCAGGAAGTCATGGGGCTTTGCCCTGGCAGGATCGATTGCGGCGTTTTTCTGCAGCTTCAGTTTCTTTTTCTGGGGTTTCATGCTGGGGGTAGTAGCCATCGTCCTGACAGCTGTGGGACGCGACGAGTTTAAATAGCCAGTTAGAGTAAGGCGGGCGGTTCACCGCCCGCCTTACTCTGTCATCTCTTATACCACGTTGACGCTGAGGGGGAACTTCGACATGGCCTCGCAGTTTTTCTCCTTTATGAGAATTGGGTTCTCATAGCGGAAGCCGATATTCTCCTCGGGGCAGGCGTACTGCACGGCGCAGATCAGTAACTCATTCTTCTGGTAGATATGTTCGGGGTTGGTCCAGTATTGGAAAGGCCCGTCGTTAAGGCCGATGCGCCACTCGTCGCCCATCAGGCCGATGCCGTGCTCGAATCCCGGCACCATGTAATCCTGGAACCCCTTCTCCTCGGCAAATGCCAGCATCTCATCCGCCAGCTTAGTGGGGGATATGCCGGCCCTGTAGGTGATCAGCACCTGCTTCATGAGGTCAACAAAATTCTTGGCGTGCCACAACTGCCGTTTGGTGGCCTTGCCCAGGAAATAGTTGTGTGAATGGTCGCCCAGTCCCAGTTTAAACATGGCGTGCAGGTCCACCATCAGCGGGTCGCCCGCCTTAAGCTTCCTCCTGCTGGCCGGTGTGCAGGCCCCCGCCGCCAGGCCTGACCTGTATCCGGAAGCAATCTCATTGCCGCCTGTGAACGACCACTCCCACTCGCTGCCGGCCTTGCGCATAGCCCAAGCCGCCAGTCCCCCCACCTCGGTCTCGGTCATCTTCTGAAATCCGCCGTTCCTGATGGCATCGTAAACCGCCTTTTGTCCCACATCGACGATGCGTGAAGCCTCGCGGAAGCGGTTGATGGTGCCCTCATCCTTGATCATAGAGAGACGGTCTATGATGTCATGCGCGTTCTTGAAGGTGGCCCTGGGCAGCGCGGCCTTGAGCATGACGAACTCGAAAAGGGTAAGGTGTCCCTCGGCCAAATAGTTGCCCATGCCTGTCTCCATGCCGACCACACCCTTTCCACCCTTGAGGTACGGCTTGATAAGCATGCTCAGCAGGGCCACCTGGTCCTGCCCGCCCATGGGCCCGTAACCCAGTATATTGTCCTGGTCCAGCCAGGACTCGTCAGCCACGCGTGCTGCATCGATAACGAAGGTTATGGCGGTGGGCAGGCCGGTGGGCGGGATGACCACGTAGGTACGCCAGGGACAGAAGGCGTCTAATATCCATGACATGGTGCGCAGGCGTGAGCCCAGGTACACGTCGATGCCCTGTTTGGCCATCTCCTTCTGCACGGCCTTGACCCTCTTGGGGTTATCTATGAAATAGGGATCATCCTTAGCCAATTTCTTTTTCGGCATGTGTCTGTCCTCCAGCTTTTAATACTCCGTTGGTACGGTGGCGATGACCTCGTTCAGCCTGTCCACGGTGGGGGACAGGGTGAGGGCCTTGACCAGGTTGCCCTTGAGCAGCATCTTGCCCGACATGAGGGCGGCGCGCGCTTTAAGCTCGGCCCGCGAGATCTTGGCGAAAACTTCGTAATCAGACGTGATGGAGAATTCGGCTTGAGGCGGTTTGCCCTCTACGATCGAGACAGTTTCAACCACACCTTTCGTGAACTTGTAATATACGGCCCTGGTCTTGCCGTCCGGGCACTTGTTATAAATGGTCAGCATAGAGGAAGTGATGTTCTTCATCTTTTCGGGTGTAAGAGTTTTCTTGCACCTCTTGCCGACCTCGTCCGCCCACTCCTTGCTCAGGTACTTGAATTTCTTTTCAGGCATTTGAAACCTCCTTTAAATTATTGCTGCTTTAAAAAATCCAATATCAGTCCATTGACCTGGTCTGGCACATCTACCTGGGGGTCATGGCCGGCCCCCTCAATCTGCTTGAACTGTACGTTGGGGAGCGCCTTCTGTATGGCCTGAACCATCTGTGGCGAGATGTCGCTGTCCGCCGTGCCCCAGATCAGCAATATGTCACGTGCCTGCTTTCCGACGGCCTGGTAATCGGCAGTGTAGTCGGCCCATGCATCGCTGCGGGCCGCGGCCAGCGAGGCCTTTTCGAAGCCCTTGAACTGGGTCTGGTCCTTGAACATTTTGGCGTACTCGGCGGCTTTGGGCGATTTCTGCATTAGCTGCGCGGCACGGCCTGACATTACCCCGGTGGCTACCAACCGCGTGAGGAACTCTCCAACTATTGGTATCCTCATCAAGTTGAAATTAGTGTCGTTTTTAATCGAGTTGATCATCGGCGCAACCAGCGCCACGTCCTTTACACGTTCAGGGTAGTTGGCTGTAAAGTCCATGGCCAGGCCGCCGCCCATGGACAGTCCGACAAGGTCCACGGGTTGTTTTACCTTGAGTGCATCGAGCAGGTCCGCCAGCTGCTTGCGGTAAAACGCCTGGCTGTAGTCACCACTCGGCCTGTCCGAGTAGCCCCTGCCGTACATGTCATAGCGGAGGACGCGGTAACCGGCATCGGTCAGAGGCTTGACCTGGGCATCCCATGCGTACATGGGAATTGTGGCGCCGTGCATCAGTACCACCACCTGGCCGTCCCCGGGCCCGCTCAACTCATAGTGGGTAACGCCCTCGGGCAGCGTGACGTACGATCCGCCCGCCTGCGTGCGGGCTGCATCGTCGAGGTCCCTGGTCTCGATATCCGAAGTGGCATAAAGCGAAAGTGGAGTGATTACGATAAGCAGGACAACTACGCAGATGATGACAAGGTTCCACCAGCCTTGATGCTTTTTGTGCGAAGACATGAATGCACCTCCCCTGATTACAATTGCGCTAAGTTTATAGTCGTTTCAACTGTACGTCAAGATACCGTCGTGCGTTAAGTTGTAGGGGCGTACCTTCAGGTGCGCCCGATCCGGGCCGGTTTAAAAACCCGCCCCTACAGGGTTCATCATTATTTAATGAATGCCAACAGCCGTTCCAGGCTGTCGGTGATCTCGAAGTCACTGCCGAATTCCAGTTCGAGGCTCTTGTCCAGGGTCAGACTCTCGTTAGAATTGTAAAGTTTCTTGTAGGCTGCGATGGACTGGGGGCTGTTGCCCATTATCTTCTTGGCCATAACCTGCAGTGCCTCTTCGAGCCTGTCCGCGGGGACCGCCACGTTGATCAGACCGATACGCTCGGCCTCCTTCCCGGTTATGGCCTCAGCGGTAAATGACATCTCCTTGGCCTTGAGGTAACCTACCCTGCGCGGCAGGCGGGCGCTCATACCCCAGGTCGGCCGCAGGCCCCACTTGGCGTGTGTATCGCCGATTTTAGCGTCATCTGAGGCGATCACGATATCGCAGGCCAGCATGATCTCCAGCGCACCTGTGAAGCAGAACCCGTTGACCAGGCAGATCACCGGACTGCCCACAGAGCGTATGGCATCGATCAGCTCACGCGCCGGCACATCCAGGAAATCACCTACCATGCCGTTGACCAACTTGTGGTCTCCCAGCGCCTTGAGGTCAACCCCGGCGCAGAAGGCCCTGCCGGCGCCGGTGAGTACTATGACCTTGACGTCCACGTCCTTGCCTGCTTCGAGCACGGCGCTTTTAAGCTCTTTAAGCATGGCGGGAGTAAGGGCGTTCATGGCCTGGGGACGGTTCAAAGTGATCCTGCCTGTGCCTCCACCGGCCTGGTAAATTATGGTCTCGTATGTCACGGGTTTCCTCCTCGATTTAAAATGGCACGTGCCGCCGCATACTGCGGTGGTAATATAACACAATACCCGTGGCTTTGACACAGGGACGGAGTGCATAAGATAATGTGCCCCATAGCGCGATTAATGACAAACGCCGAAGTCCTGGTCCCCCGATAGTCAGAGGAGGCATTCGATGACAAGTTTACCTGTGCCGGATTTGAAGTACCTTTTCCAGCCCCGTTCAGTTGCCATAGTGGGCGCCTCTAAAGACGAGTGGAAATCCGGCGGCATGTTTATCAATAGCATGCTCAAGGACAGCTACGCCGGCAGCATCTACCCGATCAACCGCAGGGAAAGCGAGGTCATGGGGCTGAAGTGTTACCCCGACGTATCGTCCGTAGCGGATGAGGTTGACCTGGCCGTGCTGGCCATACCGGCACATGCTGTTCCTGCCGCTATGGAGGATTGCGCCCGCAAGAGGGTAAAATTCGCGGTGGTGCATGCCGTGGGTTTCAGCGAGATGGGTGCTGAGGGAAAAGAGGCGGAGAAAAGGATGGTGGCCATTGCCCGCGAGGGTGGCGTGAGGGTAATAGGCCCCAACTGCATGGGCATTTTTACGTCCAAAGGTCGCGTAAACACGGTCGTACCATATGCCAGGATGCCGCTTGATCCCGGCGGTGTAGGTTTCGTGGGCCAGAGCGGCTGGGTGAGTGAGATAATGCTGCGACTGGGCAGCGCCCGTGGCCTGCGCTTCAGCGGCATCATCAGCATCGGCAACCAGTGTGACCTTACGCTGGAAGACCTCATAGCTTACTGGGGCGCTGACCCCGACACAAAGGTGATAGCGGCCTACATTGAGGGTTTGAAGGATGCGCAACGTTTTGTGGAGCTGGCACGGGAGATTTGCCCGCATAAGCCCGTCATCGTCTGGAAGGGTGGCAGTTCCGAGATGGGAGCCAGGTCGGCAGCCTCCCATACCGGCTCAATGGCCGGCAGCTACCAGGTTTTCCAGGCCATGTGCCGTCAGACGGGAATAATCCCTGCTTACGGCATGGATGACATTATCGACCTATGTATGGCCTTCAGTTGTCCTGTCCTGCCGACCGGCAGGGACATAGCCCTGCTGATAGAAGCCGGCGGCGGCGCGGTGGCCTCGTCGGACGCCTGCGCCAGGGAAGGGCTCACCATCCGGCAGTTCCCGCAGGACCTCCAGCGTAAACTGGCGGAATATCTCAGGGACAAGGTACCGCCGTCCAACAACCGCAAGAACCCTGTTGACCTTGTCTGGGCGCCCATCGGCGGAGCCACCAGGGTGTACATCGATTGCCTCGAGATGATCATGCCCTACGTGGACTGCTGCCTGGTTATCACCTACGCGTTCATGTCTGATGCGTGGTTCAGGCAGAAGATAGTGGAACTGCGCGACCGTCTCAGGAAGCCCATAATGATGATACCCGGCAACCCGCCTGACCAGATGGACGGCCTCATCCTGGCAGCCATGGACGGCATACCCGCCTATGTCATGCCGGACAATGCCGTCAGGTGCATGGGGGCCATGGTGCGCAGGGCAGAGTATTTGAAATAGCGGTTGTTTTAGTATGCCTTGCTCCACTGGAGGCAGTATCACGCAGTTTTAAACTCGAACTTACCGCTATTGAAGAGTCCCACGCAGGCATCCACCACGTCAGTATCATAGAGTTTGCCCTTGTTCTTTGAGATCTCTTCCAGCGCCTTATCGATACCCAGTGCGGAACGGTAGGGGCGGTGTGAAGCCATGGCTTCAACCACATCGGCCACTGCCAGTATTTTGGCTTCTAAAAGAGTATCCTCGCCCTTCAATCCGCCGGGATAACCGGAGCCATCCAGCCTCTCATGATGCTGCAAGACGGCCTGCGCAACATTACCGGGGAAATCCATGCCTTTGACGATATCATGGCCGTTCTGGGAATGTGTTTTTATCAAGCCGAGTTCAATTTCCGAGAGTCGTCCGGGTTTGCTGAGGATATCGGAAGGAACGTACATCTTACCGATATCATGGATTATTGCCGCCGTCCTGAGTTGATCGATTCGCGCGTCCTCCAGCTGCATTTCCCCGGCTATGGCGGTTGCCAGGTCTGCCACTTTCTGCTGGTGGCCTGCCGTGTAGGGGTCCCTCAATTCCACGATTTTAACCATGGTATTGATGGCATCGTTCAGGGCTTTCTTCAGTGATTCGTGGCTCTTCAGCAGCTTTTCATCAGCTATTCTGCGTTCGCTGATGTCCCTGGCGAAGGCTAAAACGACGTGCTGCCCGTTACGAGGCAGGATGCCGCTGTTGATTTCTACAGGTACAATGCGGCCGTCCTTCCTGATTAGCTCTATCTCATCGGGACCGGTGGATTTGCCGTTGATATTTTCCTGTAATATCTCTGCAGCCCTGGCCAGGCTGCTTTCAGGGAGGATATTCAACTGCAGGAAGTTCTTGCCGATCAGTTCTTCGCGCCTGTATCCTATCATCTCCTCGCACTTCCGGTTGCCATAGAGGAAGTTGCCTTCGAGGTCATTCATATACACGCCGTCGGGGGCGTTCTCCAGGGAGTCCCTGAATTGCTCCTCGCTATCCCGCAATGCTTTCTCGGCCAGTTTGCGCTCGGTGATGTCCCTTGCCACAGCCAGTATGGATACCGCTTTGCCGTTCTTATCCCGGATCACGCTGAATTTGCTTTCAGCCCAAAACGTTGTGCTGTCTTTTTTATAGAACTCCAGGTCAAGAGATATCAGCGGATTGTAATCCGGATCGGATTGTACCTTGGGCATCTCCCTCATAAACATATCGGCTACGATTTTGAGCGACTCCGGCGAGAAATACTGCTCCAGGGACATGTCTATTATCTCCCGGATTGTGAAACCGCTTTGCGTCGCAGAGGAGGGACTGCAGTATGTAAGATTTAGGTACATATCCAAAAGCCATATCCCATCGGACGTATTGTCTGCCAGAAGGCGATATTTATGCTCGCTCTCTTCAAGAGCCTGCTCCGAAATCTTTCGGTTGGTTATATCACGGTTGCTGCCGCGTACACCGAGGTCCTTGCCGTCAGCGCCGTATACTTTCTGGCATATGTGCGAGATCCAGCGCTCTTCCCCATCCCTGGTGATGATACGGAAGTCCAGGGGATTGCTTGATATATGCGGGTCGCTGGATTCCTTTCTGTGTCTGACAAGGCTCTCCCGATCGTCCGGGTGTATTATCTTCAACATCAGGTCGGGGTCGTGCATAAATGCTTCGTGCTCATAACCTGTAACGATTTTGCAGCTCGGGGAAACATAGATGAATTGCCCTTCAGGAGACAGCCAGTACTCCCAATCGTAGGTAAAATCCGCAACGGTGTGGTATTTCTCCTCGCTCTCCCGGAGGTCCTCAACGGACTTTCTTTGGTTGGTGATGTCGCTCATAGTTGCCAGGCATATCGTCTTACCGCTCCTGGAATCCTGGGCCAGGCTGGCCTCGATCCGCGCCCACAGGAGGGAGCCGTCCCTGCGGGCCATCCGCATCTCGCAGGCCTGGGGTTCCCGGGTATCGAAAAGTTGCCTGCGGTGAAGGTAGTAAACGTCCTGGTCAGCTTTAAAAATCAGGCTGGAAAACCGCTTTCCGCGCAAATCGCGCGGAGCCACTCCCAGCATACTGGCGCCGGTGAGATTCGCTTCCAGGATTATCCCCTGTTCGCTGAGGCTGAAATAGCCGACCGGCGCCATATCGTACAGTTCAAAATACTGTTCCTTTGAAGCCTGCAATTGCTCTTGAGTACGCCTGAGCTCCTCGTTCTGCATCTCAAGCTCAACCTGGTGGATCTGCAGTTCATGTACCAGTTTATCCGTGTCTATTTTTTTCAGCACGGCAGATTTACCGGCGGAGCGGGTGACCTTACTCTCCGCCTCAGCCCTCAGCTTACTGCTGCTTTCTTTCTCACCCTGCTTCTTTTTGCCTGCCATCAACCTGTCTCCTTGCTCACTCGTCACGACACAGTTTTCGTTCCATTCCGCTCATCCGGACATCGCCATCGTTATGGAATTTAAACCGGTTGCGGCCATGTCCTTTGGCATAATATAGCGCAGCATCAGATTTCTTTATCAGGGTTTCAATGTCTTCCGCATCTACGGGATAGACGGCGATGCCTATGCTGGTGGACAGATGCAGCCGATGGCCGTCGATTAAAAGAGGCTCCGCAAAGGAATCCAGTATCTTTCGGGCTATGGTGTTGGAGTCTTCCATGTGGTCAGTCTCCAGCATCACCAGTATGAACTCGTCTCCACCGATGCGGGCAACCGTATCACTGGCGCGGATTATTCCGGCAAGCCGCGCGCCGATAGTCTTCAGCACCTGGTCCCCTGCGTCGTGGCCGTGCGTATCATTGATGGGTTTAAAATAGTCCAGGTCCAACGACATCACGGCAACCCTTGATTTATTACGTCGGGCCAATGCAGCCGCTACGCTGAAGCGGTCTTTCAGTAATGCCCTGTTTGGTAAACCGGTCAGATAGTCATGAGTCGCCATTTGCTCGAGCTTTTGCTCCATCCGCTTGTGCTCGGTGATGTCACGGTTGCTGCCGCGCACACCGAGGTACTTACCCTCACGGCTATATACTTTCTGGCATTTGTGGCCGATCCATCGTTCGTCCCCGTTCGGGGTGATGATGCGAAAATCCAGGGAATGTTTATTTTTATCAGAAGCAAGAGCTTCCTTCCTGTGGCTGATAAGGAGGTCCCGGTCTTGCGGGTGAATTATCTTCAACATCAGGTCCGGGTCATGAAGGAAGGCTTCGGGCTCATAACCCGTAATCGCTGTGCAACTCGGGGAAACATAGATGTAGATTCCGTCGGGAGACATCCAGTATTCCAAATCGTTGGTAAAATCAGCAACGGTACGGTATTTCTCCTCGCCCGCCTGGATTGCCTCCTCCGCCTGCTTCTTTCCGCTGATGTCGCTCATGACCGCCCGGCATACAGGCTTCCCGCTCTTAGCGTGCTGCGCCAGGATTGCGTCTATCCGCGCCCAGAAGAGGGAGCCGTCCCTGCGTACCATCCTCATCTCGCAAGCCTGCGGCGCCTGTGTGGCAAAAAGGTGCTTGCGGTGAAGGTAATAAATGTCCTGGTCAGCTTTAAAAACCAGGCTGGAAAACAGCCGTGCGCGTAAATCCCGCGGTACCACTCCCAGCATATTGGCGCCGGTGAGGTTGGCTTCTAAAATTGTCCCTTTTTCGCTAAGTATAAAATATCCGACAGGCGCGACATCGTACAGTTCAAAATACTGTTCCTTGGACGCCTGCAACTCCTCTTGAGTCCGTCTGAGCTCCTCGTTCTGCGTCTCAAGCTCAACCTGGTGGATCTGCAGTTCATGTACCAGTTTATCCGTGTCTATTTTTTTCAGCACGGCAGATTTACCGGCGTAGCGGGTTACCTTCCTCTCCGCCTCAGCCCTCAGCTTGCTGCTGCTTTCTTTCTCGTCCTGCTTCTTTACACCTGCCATCAGGCTGTCTCCTGAATGTGTTTTATGCCTTATTGTCAGATGGTGGTCCCGTAGTGTCCTCCATAGCCAGAAGGATCAGCCGCACTTTGCCATGCCTTTCTTTGATGCTGCGGGCATTGAGCAATATTTTCCTGCGCCCGATGGTGGGGAATGTATGTTCTACAAGGTAATTATTGAAGCTTGTCTCCCCGGGCAGGATCTTCTCCAGCAGCTCCCTTAAGGCAGGGATGTCCCATTGCCGGTTACCAAGGTCGTAGATATGTTTTCCCACTGTTTCACCCGGCGAAACGCCGAATGCCCGGTAAAAAGATGGGCTGGCTGAGATAACCTTTAAAACCCCATCCAGCACGATCAAGGGCTCCCTGACAGTATCCACGATGCCCTGCGCATAATCTCGCGCCTCCAACGCGGCCATCTCGACGTGTTTAAGCGCGGAGGTGTCATTGAAGGATATGACCACACCGTCGATTACATTATCCAGCGTGCGGTAAGGCAAGATGCGCACCTGCCACCAGCTACCATCATTTATCTGAACCTCCTTCTCCCGCGGCGCCAGCGACTCCATTACCGCCAGGGCATCGGCCAACAGGTCGTCCCCTTCTATATTGGACTTGATGTCGGCCAGGGGGCGGCCCACGTCCGAGGCAACCAGCCTGTACACCTTGGCCGCCTCGCGCGAGAAGCGTTTAATGGCGAACCTGCTATCCAGAAAAATAGTGCCGACACTGATGGTATCGAAGAGGTTCTTCATGTCGTTTTGCAAACTGATGAGCTGCTCGATCTTGGCCTGGTACTCAGAATTGACGGTCACCAGCTCTTCATTGAGCGATTGCAGTTCCTCCTTTGAGGTCTCGAGTTCCTCGTTGGTGGACTGCAGCTCCTCGTTGGTGGATTGCAACTCCTCGTTGGTGGATTTAAGCTCTTCGTTGGATGCCTGCACTTCCTCGATGGTGGCCTGCAGGTTTTCCCTGGTGTAGGCCAGTTCCTGCGCCAGCTCGTTTTCGCGCTCCAGTTTTGCACTTACCCTGCCGGTTTTAACCGCAGCTGTTTTAGGTTTCTGCGGCGACTCGATATCCTGGAAGCATATCAACAGCAGCCCCGCGATAGCCCCTGCATGCGGCAGGGGCTGTACGGTCAGGTCAACCCGCTGAGTGGCGCCGTTCACCTGTACCTGCAAACCCCTGCAGGCCACCTGTTTTTTTTGTTTAGCTGCTACCTGGATAGCCCTGCGCAGGTCCATTTTCAGGCCTTCGCGCGCCATTTCCACGATGTCCAGGCTGGCCTGGCCCGGCGCGGGCCGCAGGTACCTGCCGGTGTCACCATGTACGTAGAGGATGGTGCCGTTATCATCCGTTATGACTGCGCACGGGGCGTATATATCCAGCAGCACTTTCCTGGTGAGCTCCGCGTAGTTGGTCTCCTTAGCTACCCTGGCCTCATCACCGGGCGCCTTTTTTAACAGGTCTCCTTTCCAGGCCAGTCCTGCCGCGGTCAGGTCTTGAGTATGGAAAGCTGACGCCTTTGACTTGAATATTTTCCACTTCCTGCTGACCTGTGCAAATAAGTCGTCATAAGGCCCCACACTTTCCGATGGGCCCAGGAAAAGTATGCCGCCCGGCTTGAGGGCGTAATGAAAAGTCGGGATAAGCCGGCCTTGAAGCTCCGGTTCTAAGTAGATGAGCAGGTTCCTGCAACTGATCAGGTCTAATTTGGTGAACGGCGCATCCCTGGTGATGTTCTGGACCGCGAAGACTATCATCTCGCGAATTTCCTTCTTGATGCGGTAACCGGCCTCCTCCTTTATAAAAAAGCGCCGCAACCTTTCCGGCGATACATCTATGGAGATATTGGCCGGGTAGCTCCCGCTGCGGGCAACCGCGATCGAATCCTCATCGATGTCCGTGCTGTATATCTGGACCTGGTACTCCTGCCCGGCTTCATCCATCAGTTCCTTAAAAAGTATGGCCAGTGAGTAGGCCTCCTCGCCCGTAGCACAGCCGGGCACCCAAAACCTGAAGACGTAATTATCCGGCTTATACGTGAATAGCTTGGGGAGGATCTCTTTTTTCAGAACGGCAAAGGCATCTGAATCCCTGAAGAAGCTGGTTACATTTATGAGCAGTTCCTTGAAGAGAAGCTGCACTTCATCGGGATGCTCCTGCAGGTAACGGGCGTAGTGGTTTATCTCCACTATATTGTGGGCGGTCATGCGCCGCTCTATGCGGCGGTTGATGGTGGTGCGCTTGTATGACGAGAGATCATGGCCCGTCTTTGATCGTATCATCATGAGGATTTTACTGAGTGCACTGGTTATGGCAGGTACGGGTGGGGTGGGCTTTACCTTGTTGTCGAAAAAGGATTTTACATAGGAGGCCAATAACTCCGGTATCTTCTCTACAGGTAAAACGTAAGTTGCCAGGCCGCTATTAACGGCACTGCTGGGCATGCCGTCATATTTTGCCGTAGATGGTTCCTGTACGAAGGAAACCCCTCCCGCACCGTGAATTGCGCGCAACCCGAGCGTCCCGTCAGACCCTGTCCCGGAAAGGATCACGCAGATGGACTTTTCCCCCTGTTCGTCAGCCAGCGAGCGCAGGAAAAGATCTATGGGCATCCTCTGGCCGCGTTGAGCCTCAGGCACGGTGAGATGGATGACGCCGTGAAAGATGGACATTTCCCTGTTGGGTGGGATAACGTACACGTGGTCGGGCTCTATCGCTAACTGGTCCAGCGCCTCGATGACGGGCATTGCTGTGCTTCTCTGCAGTATCTCGCTTAGCAGGCTGGCATGGCCAGGGTCCAGGTGGGGGACCAGCAGGAATGCCATGCCGCTTGTGGCGGGCATATTGCGGAAGAAAAGCTCAAAAGCCTCCAGCCCGCCCGCGGATGCCCCCATGCCGATGATGGGGAAGCTGATATCTCTTTCGGGCTTGTCGTTTGCAGAAGGCGCAACAACCGCCTTTGCTGCACCGCCCTTTTTTACCACGGGCTTGACCGCTCTTTTAGCGGCTCCCTTTTTAGCCACCCTGCCTGCCATGCTTCATATCCTCCAACCACAGCCTCAGATATTAGAAACAACCTGCTGTATAAATCAATAATATCATGAATGCATGCACTTACATAAGTCTCGCCAACCCTGCCGGCCCCGTGCATCCCGGCTTGGCGGTTACCGGCTCAATATCCACGGACTGCCTTTTTGATCGAGGTATGCCTATTATTATACGACACATGGTGAATAATTGGACAAAAGGTATGACAATGACACATAATATTGTTTGACTAATCAGTAGTAATGCAAGTATAATAGCTCATAGACATTATGTGAGACATTGTCTGACAAGGAAGTTTCATTATGCGTGCATGGGATATCAATTTTCAAATGCGGGTTAAAGCTGATGAACCCGGGATAGTTACATTAGTTGCCGACTGTCGTGCGATGGCCCGTGTAATTAGAAATATTCCCATTGCTCCCGGCAGGCAGGACAGGATTAACAGGCTGAATATACTCAGGGCAGTGCGTGGGACTACCGGAATCGAGGGTTCTGATCTTACAGAATTGGAAGTGAGGATGATACTCGAAGCAAGTTCTAAGAAAATGGTACTGCCTGCCAGCAGAAAACGCGAGGAGCAGGAAGCCCGTAATGCGCAAAATGTTATGGATTACGTGGCAAGTCAATTAACCTTGCATCCTGAAACTGAATTGACAGAAGAATTGGTCTGTAAATTACATGAGTTAACGACTGAAAGTATAGAGTATCAGTTTAATACACCTGGAAAGTACAGGACAATCTCGGTCACAGCAGGTGACTATGTGCCACCGATTGAGATCAAAGAGATTAATAAGCTGATGGGGCAATTTATTAAGTGGCTGAATACGGGTACACCGCAGGATTGGGATCCGATTATCAGGGCAATAGTGACGCATTTCTATGTAGTGAGTATTCACCCATTTGGTGATGGAAATGGCAGGACATCGCGTGCGGCAGAAAGTTTTTTATTGTATAAAGCAGGCATCAATGCGCGTGGGTTTTACTCGCTGGCTAACTTTTATTACAGAAACAGGGATGAATATTTTTTACTCTTAAACAAAATAAGATTTGAAACCAAAGGGGATATGACTCCTTTCGTAAGGTTCGCTCTGCGAGGTTTATCTGAAGAACTGGAGGAAGTTCACCGTGAGGTATTGAATGAGGTGAAGCAGATATCGTTCCGTGATTTTGCACGTGAAAAGCTCCAGGATAAGCTGGATTCAAAATCAGGGAAGCGCATGCTGGACCTGTTAATAAAGTTGGATACCACAATAGTTGATGTTAAGGCTATTAGGCAGAATGAACATGCCCTGTCAAAGTTATACCGCGGATTAACGCCCAGGACTCTTGCCCGCGATATCGCCTTCTTAGAGAATCAGTCACTGATTATCGTTGATAAAGGAAAAATAGCGGCCAACATAAACGTAATGGAAAAGTTCACATCGTGAATATATGACTACCCTGGTGGCGGTCCGGTTTCCAGCCAATCTTACCGAACGCTTCTATAGCTTGCTTACCGGATGTAACGGGTAGGCGGGGCACTAAACGGGAACCCCGGTTGGCAGTTCTATTTCACGGGTTTCTATGACGAGTGGCAACCCGGGAGTGCCGGGCAATGAATAGAATATCCTCCACCGGCCTCGGGTTCCAATATAACTGTATATCTAAGCATAGAATTCTATTACAACGATAACGGCTTAAGCATATATTAATAAGTTCTCTGAGAAATACAGCATTTCAATTGTCATATAACCCTGTAGTGGAAATCAGGTAACCCCTTACTTCTTAAACTTACCCAGGACCGCGATGATATTCAGCACCAGGCCGAAGAGGTTAATGCCTACCGCGGCCGCCCACGCTACGATCGAGCTGTACACCTGAGGCTGGGTGAAGATATTGATGATATGTGTGACAACGCCGCCGTAGCCCATCACCAGGATGGCGACCCCCATCAATATCCTGTACAGCGTGATCTTGCGCAGGAAACCCGGTATTAGGAACAAGGCATAAACTATCATCGAGATTGCTCCCAGCACCGGTTGCGTGGGGGCCAGCGCTGGTTTTCCTGTGGATGTGAGGTACAGGCTCAGGCCGTTATAGAGCATGCCCAGTACGCAATAAATTACCTGCAGGCGCAGCAGCGTTGTCAGTTTCATATCTCTTACTCCACACTTATTTAGCGATCAGGGTTTCCCGCTGGACTTTGGCCATATCCGCCGGGTAGGTGCGGGCGGCCAGCCAGAGCAGCAGCGCCGCAATGAAACCCGCTATGGTGGTGAACAGCATGGCGGTGATAAGGCCGTCGGCGCCTCCCCCCAGTGCGTCGGAGATGGCACCCACCACGGACGGACCCCAGGCGCCGCCGAACATATAGGCGGAGAATACGGCCATACCCATGGAGAGACCCTTATGCGCCGGCGGAACAACGTCCTGTGAGACAGCGTTGAGGGCAGGCGAACCGATCACCGAGAGGAAGCCGTAAACGAAGCCCAGTGCTATGCCGATGGGGCCGAACCTGAGCATGACCATGATGATCAGCACGATGGCGGCCAGTACGGAGGCCAGCGCGGGCAGGTAGAGCCGGCCCTTGCCGGTCTTCTTCTGCCAGAGGTCGGCCAGCCAGCCGCCGAGCGGGGCGGCAATGATGGCCGTCAGGGCCCATCCGCCCACTATCATGCCGGCCGTGGCCTCGGAGATATTCATCAGGCGCATCATGAGTGCGGGCGCCCAGACCAGTACGGACACGGTCATGAAGCAGAGGATGCCGTAGCCGAAGAAATACAGGACCAGGCTGCGGATGCGGAACAGCGCTGCGATGGACTTGCCGAAATTAATCCTGGTGCCGGCCGTGCCGGAGTCGGCCGAGGTCTTGTAATCCTTCATGAAAAAGGCCAGGATGCCGAGTATGATGCCGGGTATGGCGAATATGTAGAAGGCCCAGCGCCAGCCCATAGCGGCGGAGATAGCCCCGCCCGCGATCACACCTATGGCGGCGCCCAGGGGGACGCCGATATTGAAGATGCCCAGCATACGGGCGCGTTTTTCCGGCGGGTAGGCGGCGCTGACCATGGCCACGCCGCCGGCGGTGAAGCCGGACTCGCCCACGCCTACCAGGCTGCGCGGTATGACCAGCGAGGTGAAGTTTTTAGCGAAGCCGGTCAGGAAGGTGAACAGGCTCCAGAGCAGGGCCATGATGCCGATGGTCTTGTTGCGGCTCCAGCGGTCGATCAGGTAGGCCACCGGGAAGGAGCATAGCGCCATGCCCAGGATGAAGATGGTCTGGGCCAGGCCGCACTGGGTATCGGTCAAGCCCAGCTCGACCTTCATGGGCTGCAGTACCACGGAGAAGACCTGCCGGTCGATATAGTTGATGACATAAAGTAGCGTGCAGATAACCAGGATATACATGGCACTGCCGCTGCTGGGTTTATATTCCTGTGGTTGCGTGTTAACAGGTTCTTTCATATTCATAATCCCCTTACTTCTTGAAGAGCAGCTCTTCCAATTGATCGGGAGCGTGGGTCAGTTTAACATTGCCGTTTTCGGTGATCAGTACGGTATCGGAGTGGCGGTAGCCGCCCTGCCCCTTGAAATAGATCCCCGGCTCGATGCTGACAATCATGCCAGGGGCCAGCTTGCGCTTGTCTCCCAGCGCCAGGAAGGGGTCCTCGTGGCCCGTGATGCCGAAGCCGTGTCCCGTGCGGTGGATGATGTTCTTCTCGTAGCCGGCGTCGATGAATACCTGGCGCACCTGCCTGTCGATCTCCTCCAGCACCGTGCCCGGCTGGGCCAGCTTATAGGCCAGCGCGCGCCCCTTCATCATTATCTCGAAGAGCTTTTTGGCGTGATCAGGCACATGCTCCAGGAAGAGCGTGCGCTCTATCTCCACGCCGTAGCCGTCCACGATGGCGCCGACGATGGAGCAGGAGGGCCCGCCCTCCTCCATGGCCATAAAGGGTGTGGGGATGATGTGGGGGTCATGCGAGATGGATGGCGGCCAGACCGCGCCCTGGAACTTGCTGGCGATGAGGTTGAGGTCGGCCACCTCGAAGAGGGCCTTGGCCATCATGGCCTGCACCAACCCGCTGTAGATGGTGATGAGCGGGACGCCCACCCGCGTGATTTCCAGCAGCTTTTTCATGCCCTCGTCCACCACCTGGCAGGCGTGTACGTGTCGCCCTATTTCGTATTCGCTCTTGATAACGCGGATGTCCTCGATGATGTTGGTCATTACCGTGGTGCCACGTGTCTCTTTGAGTATGCCGGCCGGCATGGCTGACTCGATACCGATGCGGTCACCATCTTTGAAGAGCGGCCTGTAAACGTCGTACCAGTTCTGCCCCGCAGGCGCCGGGAACTCGTAGTAAATGACATAGTCCAGGTCGCAACGCGCCCTGCTCTTGACGTGGGTCGATTCCAGCAGTGGGCAGACCATTCGCATCAGCCCGGTTTTGGGAATGACCAGTATGAAGGGGCGTTCGTGCACTATATTGGCGAAATTGGTCATGTAATAGACATTGGTGGGGGAGAAGGAGACGTAATAGTCCAGCTTCTGTTTCTCCATCAGTTCACGCACCTTTTCCAGGCGCGCGCCCAATTCCTCCCTACTCGGTTTAGCGGTTATAGCCTCAATCTTCATGGGCAGCCTCCTTTATTCGGGGATTCCTCGCTATTATATAGAAATGTGCCGAGATGTTAACAGAGTGAATATGATGGTCAGCAGCTTACCTGTATCGACCGGGCGCTATTGCGATTCCCGCTCCTTTCCGAACCCCTCCTCTTTAAGCGTATCCATAATCCTGGCAGCCCGGGGGAAGCCGATCTGCAGCTTGCGCTGGAGGTATGAGGCGGATATGTCCTTAGACTCGATAGCAAGCTGGCGGGCTTTATCCAGCAGTTCATCCTCGGCTGGCTTCTTGCCGTCGGCCCCGGCCTGGGCCATGTCCTCGAACTTGACGGGCTGCGCCTCCTGTCGGCGCTGGCCGGCCCAGAAGGTGACCAACCTCTCTATCTCGGCGTCGCCGACCATGGTGCCCTGCAGGCGTTTGGGCTTGGCGACGTCCTGTGGCATATAAAGCATATCGCCCCTGCCCAGCAGCTTTTCGGCGCCGGCGGAATCGATGATGGTGCGTGAATCCACCTGTGAGGTCAGAGCGAAGCTCATGCGCGTGGGGAAGTTGGCTTTAATCAGGCCGGTCACCACGTCCACCGACGGCCTCTGCGTAGCCACGATCAAATGTATGCCGGTGGCGCGGGCAAGCTGTGCCAGGCGGCAGAGTGAATGCTCGACCTCGTCGAACGCGGCCATCATAAGGTCGGCCAGTTCATCGATGACCACTATGATGTAGGGCATGCACTCCGAGGGTTGCCTGTTCTTGTTGAAATCCTCGATGTTGCGCGCCTTGCCTGCTGAAAAGCGCTTGTAGCGGATGTCCATCTCGGCGCTCAGCCAGCGCAGGGCCATTACGGCTTTCTCGGTATCCACCACCACAGGCGATACCAGGTGCGGGATGTTGTTGTAGTTAACCAACTCGACGCGCTTGGGATCTACCATCACCAGGCGTACAGCGTCAGGCGTATTGTTCATCATCAGGCAGCAGATGATGGAGTTGAGGCAGACGCTCTTGCCGCTGCCGGTGGCGCCCGCGATCAGCAAGTGCGGCATTTTGGCCAGGTCACCCACTATGGTTTCGCCTCCGGCGCCTTTGCCCAGGGCGATGGCCAGCCTGGATTTGGCCAGCATCTTCTGAAAGGCGGTGCTCTCCATCACGCCGCGCAGGCCGACTGACCCGAATGTGGTGTTGGGCACCTCGATGCCCACCATGGACTTGCCGGGCACGGGCGCCTCGATCCTGATGCTGGGCGCGGCCAGCGCCAGAGCCAGGTCGTTGGCCAGCGAGTTGATGCGCTCGACCTTGACCCGTGTGCGGGCTACTTCTTCCTGCCTGGTGGAGACGTTGCCGTCGCGGTCCTTATCCCTGATTTCCCTGAATTTGCGGTCCCAGCCGGGCTCGACGCCGAACTGCGTGACCGTGGGCCCGCGGTTAACCTCGATAACTTTAGCCTCCACGCCGTAGCTGGCCAGCGCTTCCTCAATGGTCTCCCTGCGCTTCTCTATCTCGCTGTCGCTGATGACGGTCTCGGCTATCTTGTCCAGGATACTGATATTGGGCAGCGACCAGCCGCCCACGGTTATGCCGGAACGCAGCCTGTCCATCACGCCCGTGTCGGCCTGCGCGGCGGGTTCCTCAGGTTTTCCTACCTTAAGAGGCTGTTCCTGGTCCCTCACCTCCTCTGCGGCTGGCAGGGCCTTTTTACCGGCGTTTGATTCTTTGACGGCTTGCGCAATTTCTCCGGCCGCGCGGGCTGTTCCCTTTGCCGTCCGCTTGAACAGCCCCAGCGTCCATTCGGGCGCCACCAGGAATATTCCCAATATTATCAATGCCAGGAGGATAAATATCCCGCTGATGGTAGAATCGGTGACGATGGACTGTCCGATATAGCCGCCCAGGGTTACCTGTGCCAGCAACCCTGAACCGGATGGGCGCAGGAATGAGAGGACTCCCCAGGCGGCAGTCATGAAGGCCGCGGCGGCTACGTAGTAGTTCCAGTTGCGTGCGAAATAGGAAGGGCGGCCTATAATGACGATCAACCCGATGATGGCGGCAATGACAAAGACCACGCCCAATCCCGTCAGCCTGACGATATCGGCACCGGCCTTGTCGAGGGCGGAGGAGATATCCGCGCCCAGTTCACCCATAGCCTGCATGATCAAGGGCCAGAAGGCGACAAGCAGGCAGACAGCTACGACGAAGATAATGGCGAGCATTACGGGTGGAGAAAAGAGGAAATTGAGAAAAGAACTGCCGGCGCCCTTGCCGGCTTTCTTCTGCGATGATTTCTGACTGTTGTTACCCTTGCTTTTCCTGGCGGGCATAGCTTTATTCTACTATACCTCGATAGCAGTTGTAATTATCATGGGGCGGCGCCTGGTTTTTTCGTAGAAAAACTTGGCCAGGGTCTCCTTGACGCGGGTGTGTATGGCGCCCTGCTCCGTGTGGTGACCGTTGCCCAGGGTGCTGGCCACGAGCTCGCGGCCCAGTTCGATCACGGTGCCGTCATGCTCGGCGTCCACGAAGCCGCGTGAAACGATATCAGGGGTGCCCACCAGCCGTCCCTCTTTCTTGTCTAATGCTACGATGACCACCACGATGCCGTCGCGGGAAAGCAGCTTGCGGTCACGCAGTATCACCTGGGCATGGCGTCCCAGCACCAGCCCGTCCACGTAAACATTGCCGTAGGGCAGCCTGCTGACTATGCGCCCCTTCTCGCCGTCGATCTCAAGTACGTTGCCGTTATCCATGACGAAGATGTTGCTCTCCGGCAGGCCCAGGCTTTTGGCCAGGCCGGCATGGATGACAAGGTGGCGGTACTCGCCGTGTATGGGTACAAAGAACTTTGGCTTGGCCAGTGTGAGCAGCATCTTGAGCTCCTCCTGGCTGCCGTGGCCGTGCACATGGACGTTGGAGCGCGAGCCGTAGATTACATTGGCGCCCTGGCGGAAAAGGTTGTCGATGGTGCGGTTGATCAGCGACTCGTTGCCGGGAATGGGTGTGGCGGAGATGACCACGGTATCGCCCTGGTGGATGCGTATCTCGGGGTGGTCGCGGTTGGCGATGCGCACCAGCGCCGAGGTCGGCTCGCCCTGGCTGCCCGTAGTAAGCAGGATGGTCTGGCTGTGGCTGAATTTCTTAAGGTCATCTGCATTACATAATGTTTGACCCGGGTCGTGCAGGTAGCCGAGTTCCATTGCCATCTTGGTGGTATCGCGCATGCTGCGCCCCACGATGAAGACATGGCGTTTGTGGTGTGCGGCGGCATCGATAACCATCTGTATGCGGGATATCAGCGATGAGAAGGTGGCGATGATGACCCGGCCGGGAGCGTCGCCGATGATATGGTCTAAGGTCTGGCCGACGATTCTCTCGGAAGGAGTGTAGCCGGGCAGTTCGCTGTAGGTGGAATCGGCCATCAGCAGCAGCACGCCTTCGTTGCCCAGCTTGGCCAACTTGGAGAGGTCGGTGGGACGGCCGTCCACAGGCGTGTAATCTATCTTGAAATCGCCGCTGTTGACTATGGCGCCCAGGGGCGTATAGACGATCAGGCCAACGGCATCGGGTATGCTGTGGCAGACGGGGAAAGCCTCGACCTTGAAATTGCCCACCTGGAAGCGCACGCCCGGCGTTATCAGCCTGAGCCTGGCCTTGATCAGTGAGCGGTGCTCCTTGAGCTTAACCGTAATCAGTCCCTGTGTCAGCTTGGTGGCATATATAGGCAGGTCGAGTTGCGGCAAAATGTAGGGCAGTGCGCCGATGTGGTCCTCGTGGCCGTGGGTGATGACGATGCCGCGCAGCTTGTCTTTGTTTTCGAGCAGGTAGCTGATATCGGGGATAAGCAGGTCAACCCCCAGCATCTCGTCCTCGGGGAACATCATGCCGCAGTCGATGATGAGGATATCTTCGCCGTATTCCACGGCCATCATGTTCTTGCCGATTTCGCCGAGGCCGCCGAGCGGGATTAACCTGAGTTTGTGTTTGGTCATGATACTTTAAAAAAGATTGAGCTGGGCGGGCCTGTCTTTTTCGTCCTCCATTTTGTCTGCCTCGGCCAGTACGGCCGGAAGCTTGAGTATGTCAGCCTCTATGACCCTGCGCAGGTTGCCCTGGTGCAGTGCCGCCGCAGGGTGGTACATGGCGAAATAAATCACGTTGCCGATGCGCTTGGACCGGCCGTGCACCTTGCTGATGCTGTCGCCGGGGAAATATTTAGACATGGAATAGCGGCCCAGGGTAACGATCACGCGGGGCTTGATCAGTTCAAGCTGGCGCTCCAGCCACTTGCCGCAGGCCATCATTTCGCCGGGCATGGGGTCGCGGTTTTCGGGGGGTCGGCACTTGATGACGTTGGCTATGAAGACCTGGTTGCGTTTGTAGCCGATCATGCCGATAAGCTGGTCGAGGTATTGCCCCGCCTGGCCCACAAAAGGCCTGCCTGTCTGGTCTTCATGGTGGCCGGGAGCCTCACCGATAAAAAGCAGCCTGGCGTCCTCAGGCCCTTCGCCCGGCACTACCCTTGTGCGGTGCCTGGCCAGTTCACAATTTTTACAGCGTTCTATTTCCGCGTGCAGTTCAGTCAGAAGTGACATCTGATTCGAATGATAACACAGGCCCTGCCCGCGGTCAATTCATTTCAATATCAAAATGAGGCTGGCCGCCAGCATCACCAGCAGCACAATACAAACTATAACCGGCTGTTTTTCCCGCGCGGCGATGAAGTGCGCAAGTGACATTATAAGCACAGCTATAGGCATGAGCAGGATAATAATCAGCCCGGCAGTTATGAATGCCGCCGGGTTGAGTGCGGCAAGGCCGGGCGCCAGGGAGGTCACGGGCGTGAGTGCCATTGTGTGTGGCGCGCCGCTGAAGAAATACAGTATTAGCCCGCCCACAATCAGCAGCAGGCTGACTGCTATGCCTGCACGCAGGGCCAGACTGAGGCGCCTGTTGAGGCTGTGTAGTTTTTCGTGCCGGCTATCTATCTGGCATTCCATTTCATTTTCATCCGAATAAGTTAAGAGCCTTGAGCATCATGATAATCGAGGTAAGTACCAGGAACACGGTGTATATGGTTATGAGCACCGCGCTGCGGGTCCTGTGGGCAAGGGTTGCTCCCAGCCTGGCACCCAGGTAAACGCTGATGATGAGCGGGGCAATAATTTGGGGAGCGACGTAGCCGTTGTAAGCGTAAATCAGGGACCCGGTCATGGTGGTGAAGCAGAGGAGAAGGCTGCTGGTGGCGATGGTAGCCTTGAGAGGCACCTTCATGATCTGGTTCATCACAGGGACATTGATGATGCCCCCACCCACGCCCAGCAGGCTGGATATGACGCCGCCGAAGAAGCCGGTAACCATACCGATGACAGGGCGGTGTACCCGGTAGGATATCTCCTCGTTGACGGCGGGATCGTAGTAGTAACCGTCCAGCCAGGCATGCGGGGCATGCTCCTTCTCGTGCACGATTTTAGCGGCTTCTGTCTGCTCAGGCAACGGCCTGCGCCGCTTTTTAGGCATCATCACGTAAGCGACATAGAGCATAAGCAGGGCGAATATGATGGTAAGCACGGGGGATGAGAGCCCGGCTGCCAAAAACGCCCCGGCGACTGCTCCGGGGACGAGGGTGCAGGAAAGCAGCAGGCCCAGTTTGAGGTTGGTCATGTGAGTGCGGATATAGACGCTGGTGGCTGTGCAGGCGTTGATCACGATGGAGACCAGGCTGCTGCCGATGGCGTACTGGATGGGCAGGCCCAGCGCCAGCGTAAGTACGGGCACGATGATAAGGCCGCCGCCTACCCCCAGCATGGAGCCCAGTAGCCCGGCAGCAAGACCGGTGCCGGCCAGTATCCAGATATTGACGTCGGCTGGCATGGTGAATGAAAGGATAGCACTTTCACCATGTCTGTGCGAGGTGCTATACTTGCGCGGGAATTTACGCAGGAAGGAAATCAAATGGCCAGAATAGACGGACGTGCAAATGATGAGATGAGGCCGGTAAAAATAACCCTGGGCTACCAGGATTACCCTGAGGGGTCGGCCCTTATCGAGATAGGCAAAACCCGGGTGATATGCGCCGTGAGCGTGGAGGAGAGGGTGCCGCCCTTTCTCAAGGGACAGGGCAGCGGTTGGGTAACGGCAGAGTATGCCATGCTGCCGCGCGCCACGCACACGCGCACGTCGCGCAACCCTGACAGGCAGCAGGGCCGGTCGCAGGAGATTCAGCGGTTGATCGGGCGCAGCCTGCGCTCCGCCGTGGACATGGACTCGCTGGGTGAGAGGACTTTTGCTATCGACTGCGATGTATTGCAGGCAGATGGCGGGACGCGCACGGCCAGCATCACAGGGGCATACGTGGCACTTTACGTTGCAATCGCCCGCTTAAGAAAGCAGGGAATCTACAAGGTTATGCCGGTCAGGTGTGCAGTGGCCGCCACCAGTGTGGGCGTGGTTGACAGGGTCAAGCTGCTTGACCTGTGTTACGACGAGGATTTCCGCGCCGGGGTTGATTTCAACGTGGTTATGACGGATAAAGGCGAGTTTGTGGAGCTGCAGGGGACGGCGGAGGGCAAGCCTTTTTCCAGGGATAGTATCGACGCACTCATCTCGCTGGCGGATAAAGGCATAAAAGAGCTCTTCGAGGCGCAAAAGAAAGCGCTGGCAGAGTTGCGCTAAGGCCTTACCTGTCCGCTCCCTGTGATGCACCACTTGTAGCTGGTGATCTCCTTAAGCGCCATGGGGCCGCGGGCGTGGAACTTCTGCGTGCTGATGCCTATCTCGGCACCCATGCCGAACTGCGCACCATCGGTGAAGCGGGTGCTGGCGTTGGCGTAAACACAGGCGGCGTCCACCTCGTTTAAGAAGCGTTGTATGGAATCCTTATCTTCGCTGGCGATAGCCTCTGAGTGACCTGAACCGTAGCGGTCGATGTGCTCCAGGGCCTCATCCAGGGAATCCACGACCTTGACTGCCATTACCAGGGCCAGGTACTCCTTGCCCCAATCTTCTTCCACGGCAGGCTTGATATTCAGCCCCCCGGTTGATTGGAGTATCCCCAGGGAACGGTGGTCACAATGCATCTCCACAGCGGCCTTCGCCAGCTCTTTAGCCATGGCAGGCAGGAATTTGGCTGCGATATCTTTGTGCGCCAGCACGCAGTCGAGTGCGTTGCAAACGGTGGGACGCTGCACCCTGGCGTTGTAGGCTATGGCTACAGCATTATCCATTTTAGCGCTCTTATCCACGTACATGTGGCAGACGCCTATACCGCCGGCCACCACTGCCATGGCGGCATTGTCCCTCACGAATTTGATCAGCGGGGCGCCACCGCGCGGGATGATGAGATCGATGTAATCCTTCATTTTCAGCATATGATCGACAAGGCTGCGGTCGGGTGACTCGATGACCTGGACCGCCCCCGCCGGTATGCCGGCCCTGTAAGCAGCCTCCTGCACGGTTGAGGTCAGGGCCAGGTTGGAACGCGCTGATTCCTTGCCCCCGCGCAGTATCACCGCGTTGCCTGCTTTGAGACAGAGCACGGATATATCCACAGCTACATTGGGACGGCTCTCGTAAATAGCGCCGATAACGCCCAGGGGGACGCGCTTCTTGGTAAGCAGGAGGCCGTTGGGCAGGGTGCGCTCCTCGATTATCTCGCCCACGGGGTCGGGCAGCGCAGCCACCGTTTTCACGTCATCCGAGATGCCTTTCAGCCGCCTCGAGTCGAGCATCAGCCGGTCGAGCATGGCCGCGCTCATGCCTGAGGCTTCCGCCTCTTTATAGTCCTTCTCGTTGTTACGGAGGATGATATCCTCCCTGTCCAGCAATGCCTGCGCGATGGCCAGCATCGCCTCATTTTTTACACCGGCCGGTGTGAAAGCCAACTTCTTTGAAGCTGTTTTAGCCTGTCTGGCTTTTTCCTGCAATTCGTTGATATCCGCCTGCATGGCAATCCCCCTTAATATTAAACAAGCGCCAGGTTATCGCGGTTCACGGCCTCGTCACCGTACTCGTAACCGAGTATATCGGCTATGGCGCCGGACTGTTCACCCCTGATGCGCAGCAGGTCGCCGGAGCTGTAATTGGCTATGCCGCAGCCCACCTTTTTGCCCCCGTTTTCGTATATATCGACCACGTCCCCCCGGTTGAAGCTGCCCTCTACTTCAGCTATACCGGCGGGGAGCAGGCTTTTTTTCTGCCTGCGTAAAGCGGCCGCTGCGCCTTTGTCGATGGTCAACCTGCCCATGCAGGATAACCCTGAAAGCAGCCAGCGCTGGCGGCTCTCTATCTTGCTGTCACGGGCTGTGAAAAACGTCCCGACGCTCTTGCCTGATGCTGCCCCGGTGATCACCGTGGGAAGCGATCCCTTAGCTATAATTACAGGCACCCCGGAAGAAGTGGCCAACCGCGCAGCCTCGATTTTGGTCAGCATACCGCCCGTGCCGCGCACGCTGCCGGCGCCGCCTGCCATCTCCTCTATTACGTTATCAATTGCTTCGACGACCGGTATGAGCTTTGCCCGAGGGTCCTGCTGAGGGTCCGCCGTATATAGCCCTTCCACGTCGGAAAGTAGCACCAGCAGGTCTGCATCCACCAGGTTGGCTACCATGGCCGAAAGGTTGTCGTTATCCCCGAATCTTTGCTCGCCCAGTTCGTCGGTGCATACTACATCGTTCTCGTTTACCACGCAGATCACCTTGAGGTCGATCAGGGCCAGCAGGGTGTTGCGGGCATTGAGGTAATGGGCACGGTCGGTCAGGTCCGACCGCGTGAGAAGGGCCTGGGCCACGTTTATACCATGCTCAAGGAAAAGCCCGTAATAGATATTCATCAGGCGGTTTTGTCCTACGGAAGCCATGACCTGCTTGAAAGGTATGTCTTTGCGCTTGTTTTTTATGCCCAGCAGTTCACGTCCGGCCGCCACGGCGCCGGATGATACGATGATTATCTCGTGCCCGCCGCGGTGCAGTTCTGTCACCTGCATGGCCAGGTCGGCCATGACTTTGAGGTCCAGCCTGCCGCTGCCCCCCGTGATCAGGTTTGTTCCGAGCTTGATTACGATGCGTTTATACTGCATGGTAACCAAATTATATCATAGCTGGAAGCGCACAAAAGCGCCCGGTAACGCTACCCCGCTTTATAACCCCGGCCCCGCCTCCCCTGCTTACCTGGGTATAAATTGATTGATAATCGCGTCCAATTCCTCTTGAGTTTCGAATTCGGGGTCAACTGAACGGATTACGCCGGATGGGTCGAGGATAAACGAGGCGGGAAGCTGCATAACGTTATAGGAGGTGCCTGCATCAGCCGTAAGGTCCATCAAAACAGGCAAAGTAAGTCCCTGGCTCGAACAATAGCTTTTGATGGCCGCCTCACGGCCGGGTCCGTGTACGGTGATTATGGCGACTTTATCGGTGTCCTCACGCTCAAACGCCTTTTGCAGCAGCGGCATCTTTTTCTGGCAGGAAGGGCACGTCATGCTCCAGAATACCAGCAGGACAACCTTGCCGCGGTACTGGCTTAATTTCAGCGTGTCGCCTGTAACCGTAGGGAGTGTAAAATCGGGTGCGCGCTGGGTTAGCTGCGCGCCGGTCTTTAAAGATAAAACACCCTCGTATTCAGCTATAAGCTGATGGCCGAAAGCGTCCCTTGCATTGATCACAAAAGCGTAAACCCGTTTCCTGTCCAATGGTTTAATGACCGCTTCATGGCTTGTGCTGCTGATATTATCGCTGATTGTGTTACGCTCTGCTGAACCCTCCTCCCAGTACGTCACTTCCGTAGTAGTGGGCCGGTCGGTTTCCCAGGTGAGCCAGGCCTGCGTATCCGTGGTTTTCGCAATGCTTACGTTCAAGATCACGGGTGGCGGTTCCAGCGTGGTGAATGAACGTTTCGCAGATATGCGCTTGCCACTCGTTACATCCCCGGACAGCAACTGGAAATAATAAGTTGTCGCCGGGTACAGGTTGTCGATCTTGACGGCATGATTCGTTGCCGGGCTGAGGTCTGAAAAGAGGCCTGTGATCTTTCCTTCCTTATCATAGACGATGATATCGACAACCTCGGCGCCTTTAGTGATGAAATTAACAACGCCGCTACCGGTTGTCAGGCCCGAGACCGTGATGTTATCTGTTAAAGGGAATTGTGATGCCGCAGTGCCGGAGTTTTTATTTAGGGATGAAGCGCCGGCTAAAGCGGTTATTATTATCAGCACGATGCCTATGGCGCCGATAACATAGCCGGCTACCGACCAGGCGTTGCTGCGCACATAAATGAGGAGGCTGTCAATAGAATCTATCGAGATTGAGGATTTATTTGCAGACGGGGGCAAAGCCAACTCCGTTTCCGCCTTTTGCGCCTTTGGCAAAAATAACCCTGCTAACCTCGAGGCAGGCCAGCGGTTTGAGAAAAAGCGTCCCGGTTGAAGGAAAATCACGCACAGTGCGAGCAGGCCGAGCAATATGTCTATACCCAGCGATTGATATGGTGTGAGGTACCCGAAAATTTTTTCCCATATGCCAAAGCAACTCGCGCATTGCGAGTATTCTCCCGTGGAAATGGTCCAGATATTGGTTGCTGTGAATGCGGCAATCAGCGGCAGGGTCAAAACAGCGGCCAGCCTCGGCATGAGGCCGGTGAGAAGCGCAATGCCTAAGAGCAGCTCCGCCCAGGGGAAGATGAAGGGCACCAGAATTTTATAGACAAAATCAATAAAAATGGGTGTTAAAAGCGCTTCGGGTATCATGGCATTGATGAAGGCCATGACCTGGGCCGGCGTTTCCATGTCACCGAACAGCTTGCCTGTTCCCGAGGCAACGAATGTAAATCCTATAAGCAGTCCTGCTGCCAGGCTCAGTATGTCTTTAATCCTGTAACTCATAATCTACTCCTGCGGAACCATAGCGTTGCCGGCAACTGTGACCATCCAGTTCACACGGCTCTTATCTCCATACCAGTAGACCGGCCTGTATGGCCAGTCAGGCGCTACATTATCCACGCCGCTGCCATCCCGGACCGTTACGTCGGAATGAGTATTTACCACATTGCCATCAGCCCCCAGCCGGAATCCCTGCCCCGTAGCTATGCCGGTATAGATATGGACATAAAAATCACCTGCCACCTCAATATTGGGTATGTCGATGTCAACCCATGCCGCAGTCGCGCCGGTATTGTCGCCCATGCGCGTCAGCAGGGGGAATTCATCACCGGGAAAAGGAGTGGTGTAGAGGACTTTTTTATCTTTATCCCAGATCTGCAGGTCGCTTGCCGCGATATGAAATCCGGGGGAACCGTAAACCAGCCCCAGTATCCGCACCCGGTTGATGGTAAATGGTTCCGTGGGTGACACAAAGCTGACCAGGTATCCGGTGGCGGGTTGTACCAGCGAAAGGTAGTCCCTGGCAACACCGTCGTCATAGCTTATCTCCATCGGCTTTGCCACCAGTTTTGCCGTAACCGTAAGCGTAGCGCTCCTTTTTCCAATCTCGATTTCATAGGATCCTGCTTGATCTTTTGTGAGGAAAAAGGTTATGGTCTGGGTGGCCCCCGGGTCCAGGTTAACATCCTTGGTGCTGATTTTTTCGCCATCCACGGAAAGGGTGGCGTAGTAGGTGCCCCCTACTCCGCCGCTATTTGTGACCCGGGCGCTGATGTTAGCTATTTCCCCCGCGGTAACCTGCGCAGGCTTGATATCTATGGAAGTTATCTCAAACTGCGCCGAATTTGCGGTGGATGAACAGCCTATCGACGCGATTATTGTTATTACAGCCAGCAGTAACCCGCCTGCAGATGCTATCTTATTGCTCATCGATTATTTCCTTGTGTAGTTATTTTACTATTTTAATAACTATGCTGATAATTTATAGTATATTCAAATTGTTCAGCAATTGTTAAGCAGATAGGTGAAGCGCATCATTCTGAGTCAGAGCGGTTGCTATGGGTCCAGTACCAGCGTGTGGTTGTGGCATCGGACAGGGGCTTGATATAACCGGCATCGCTGAGCTGCTGCAGGGTGCTTTGTACGAATGTGGGCTGTGCGCCGGACTGCTGTGCAATCCGTTCAGCCAGGGCCTGCAGGCTGGAATCGCCATTGCTAAAAACGCCATGGCGCTCGATGAGATCGTTGCTCAGAAGTTTGAAGATCAGGTGCATGCGGTTGTAGCCGGCCACGCGCAGGTATTCGAAATCGGTGCATATTCCTTGTTCATACCTTTTGACCACGTAGTCCCAGAGTTCCAGGTGCGGGGCTTCATACGCCTGCATAAAACCGGCTACATAGGTTTCACTCATCAGGGAAGTGCGGACGATAGGTACATTGGCGTCGTACAGGTCCCAGTCGTCTGTCAGGATCTGGATGTCGTATTTTTCCTGCTCCTCCCTCAAGGTGGTCCCGGGAAACGGCGCCAGCAGGTGAAATCCATAGTCGATGCCGAGTCCTTCGGCAAATTTATGGGTTTCAGCCAGGGTCTCAGGGCTCTCGCCAGGCAGGCCGATCACGAACGAGGCAAACGCGTCAACTCCGCTTTCCTTGCAGGCCTGCACCGCTTTGATAGCCTGGTCAATAGTGATTCCCTTCTTAACCAGCTTGAGCATTTCGGCGTTGCCGGACTCGATCCCGAAGCTCACGGCATCGCAGCCCGCCTCGCGCATAACGGCCAGCACCTCGGCATCCACCGTGTTCACACGGGCGAAGGCTGACCAGGCAATCTTGATGCCGCGGCGTTTGAGTTCGGCGCAGAAGGCCCGCACACGATCCTTGTTGGAGGTGAAGAGGTCATCCGCAATGTTGACGCGCGTGAACCCGTAGGAGATGATGTCCTCGATCTCATCCACGATAAGCCGGGGGGTGCGGTAGCGGACCTTATGGCCCACCATGCGCCGTCCCAGGCAGAAGATGCACTGGTTTGGGCAGCCTCGAGACGTGATGATGCTGACCGGAAAGCCCATGGCTAAGTAACGTGATACGGGCAGCAGGTGGCGCGCCGGTATCGCAAGTTTATCGAGATCCTCGATAAAGGCGCGTACACCGGTGAAATGTGCCTGGCCATCCTTGCGGAAAGCAATACCCCTGACTGTATCCCACGCTGCCCTATCCTGGATGACCGCCAGAAGTTCACGCAGGGTCTCTTCGCCTTCGCCCACGACAATTATATCGATTTCCGGGTAATTTTTGAGGGTATTGGTCCAATCGTAGGAGACATGCGGCCCGCCCATCATGGTGATGATAGCGGGGTTGTGGTGCCTGACATCCCGGATGATAGCCGCAGCGGCTTTGAAGTTCATCGTTACCGAGGTGGCGCCTACCACATCCGGTGCGAACCCGTCTAGTTCGGCCGCCAGCTTTTCCACGGTGTAACGGCGCACTATATAATCGAATATCCTGACCACGCAACCGGCCTGCTCACAGGCAGCAGCGACATATGTGACGCCCAGAGGTGGAGATGGGGCCTCTTCGAGGGGATAGGGTGGGGCGATGATAGCGACCTTCATAGTTAATTGAATAGTAATTATTATACCCTATTCATGTCTGAGGGCTTCGATCGGGTTGAGCCTTGATGCCTGCCAGGCAGGGTAAAATCCGAAGAAGAGGCCGATGCCGACCGAAACAGAGACCGCCAGGATGACTATATCCAGGCTGACCATAGTGCGCATTGACCACACCTTTGATACTAAGTAGGCTGCCCCCCAGCCGAGAGCGACCCCGATAAGTCCACCCACAAGTGAAAGGAATGCTGACTCGATCAGGAACTGAATCCAGATATCTGTATCCTGTGCCCCCAGCGCTTTGCGGATGCCGATCTCCCTGGTCCTCTCCAGCACCGAAACAAGCATGATATTCATAACGCCGATGCCGCCAACCAGCAAAGAAATGGCTGCTATGGCGCCCAACAGCATCGTTGTGGTGGCCATTGTCTCGGATACCGTCTCAGCCACTTCCTGCATAGAAGTGACCGTAAAGTCATCGGCCGCCGACGCGAGCAGTCGGTGCCGCGTGCGCAACAGGTCCGTGAGTTGCTGCTTAATGTACTCGCTGTTGTTTACGTCTTTCACCTTTATGGAAACGGAGGATATGACCTGCTCCCCCCGCGTGGTACGCTGTTGAGCCACCGCCTGCTGCATGGCGGTCAGCGGAATAAATACCATGTTGTCGGGTGACCCGCTGACGGAACCCTTGGCGGCAAGTACGCCGATCACGCGCACGATGATTGTGCCGAGCCGCAGGTTCTGGCCCAGCGGGTCGTTGGCGCCGTAAAGTGTCTGCGCGACGGTGGAACCCAAAACAGCCACAGCGCTGCCGCGTTGATAATCATAATCGGAGAAGAAGGTGCCGCTGGTGGTACTCAGGTTGTATGTAGGCACGTAGGAAGGGGTCGTGCCCGTGACCTGAGCATTCATATTCTGGCTGCCGGCGATCAATTGCAGGTTTCTTGAGAAGATAGGGGCTACCGAAGTGACCAGGTCGGTCCTTTCATCGATGGCCGCGGCATCTTCCATGGTCAGCGTCACTGAGCTGCCGGCCGCGCCGCGGACCCCGCCTGCACCCATTTGTGACCCGGGAGTGATCATCATCAGGTCTGCCCCCAATGTCTGTATGCGGGCAAGTATGTCGGCCTCGGCACCTTTGCCGATGGACATCAACGCGATCACCGCCGAGACGCCGATGACGATACCGAGTATGGTTAACAGGCTGCGCAGCTTATGAGAGGTAACGCCTCCCCAGGCATTGCCGAAAGGCCTGAGCAGTTTAGTGTACTTTTTCATCCTTCTCCACCAGGCCGTCCTTGATATAGATTATTCTTTCACAGGAACGGGCAATCCGGGGGTCGTGCGTAATCATCACCAGTGTAATCTTCTGCTCGGCGTGAAGCGTGGTGAGAATGGATATTATCTCGTCGCCTGACTTGCTGTCCAGATTGCCCGTAGGCTCGTCCGCCAGTATCAGTGGAGGGTTTTTGGCCAGTGCCCGCGCGATGGCCACACGCTGCTGTTCACCTCCGGAAAGTTCGCTGGGGCGGTGGCCGGCGCGGTCGGCCAGTCCCACGGTGGTAAGCGATTGCATGGCGGACTCGTAACTGTCGGCGTCCGCATATTCGAGGCCCAGTTTGACATTTGCCAAAGCCGACAGTTTGGGCAACAGGTTGAATTGCTGGAAGACGAATCCTATCTTGTGTGCCCTTATATGTGCGAGTTCCCTGCTGTTAAGGCGGCTGACCTCCTGGCCGTCTATGTGGTAGCTGCCGGAGGTCGGAACATCCAAGCAGCCCAGCAGGTTCAAAATAGTTGATTTGCCCGAGCCTGAAGGTCCCATGATGGCGACAAGCTCACCTTTTTCTATGCTGAAACTTACGCCTCTAAGTACGGCAAGCTCCCTGTCCCCGATCGGGTATATTTTTTGGATGTCGTGCAATTCGATCATCGGGGGAAGCCCACTCCGGGGATGGAGGGGGTCTGCTGTCTTTGTTGAGAGCCGCCTGTTGTGGTCGGGGTGGCAATGTTGGTGGCGGTAGATACCACGTCCCCTTCGCTGAGGCCGCTGACCACCTCTGTATTCTGGCCGTCGGTGATGCCCGCCTGGATCATTTTCTCCGCGGCCTTTCCCGCCGATACTAATTGTACATAGTATTTTCCGCCCCGGCTGGTGATTGCTTTATTGGGTACCAGCAGGATATCGGCCCTCTGCTCAGCTATGATGCTGATGGTAACCGTCAACCCTTCCCTCAGGCGGAAGTTCTGAGGCGGGGTTGTCGTCGCCTGTACCTGCTGATTTTGCCCGCCGGCCGCCGGCGCCTGTCCCGTGAATGAACGTCTCGAGGATGTCCGGTTATCGGAGGCAGTCCGGTTGTCGCTTTGCTGACCGGGAAACGCCGGCCTGGAAAATGTTCGGTTATCGGAGGGCGCCTGCCCGCCGGCGCCCGGTGTCCTTACTCGGCCTGTTGTAGTGCTAGGGGTCGTTTGAACCGTCGATAGTGCCTGTATAGCGGCCGCGTCCACGGGATCCAACGCCACGGTCACAGTATAGTTTACGACGTTCGACGTAACGGTCGGGGTCTCCGATATCAGCTTTACCGTGGCCAGGAAGGTGACATCCGGCACAGCCACTACCTGGACGGTAGCCGGCGTCCCTATCTTTAACTGGTATATCTGTGTCTCGTTGACCAGTACATCGGTTTCAAAATTAACCGGGTCGATCATGCGTACGGCCACCGTATCCGCTGCAACCTGGTCGCCGGGCACTACGTTCACATCCGCTATTAGGCCTGTAAACGGGGCAACTATAGTAGCCTGCTGTAATTTTTTTTCCGCCTCGATAAGGGCGACCTGGGATTTTTTAAGCTCCTGTTCCTTTATCTCTATGTTTAAAGGGTTCGGGGCTCCCGTAGCTTCACCTGCTGCATTGGTCGCGACGTCCTTGGCGTCTTCCAAATCGAGTCGGTCCTGTTTCACCGCTATCTGCGCGTCAACCAGGGCGCTCTCCAGTGTTGCTGTATCCAATTTTGCCAGAACCTTTCCTGTTTCCACGGCATCGCCGATCTTGACCAGTACTTCCTGCACGGTTCCTGCTGAGTAAAAATCCAGTTTTTCCTCGTGTGATGTCAGCAGGTTGCCGCTGGCCAGGATATTGATATTGAGGTTGCCGCGCTGCACGGTCGCCGTGCTCCCTGTTGACGTTTCGGCCTTACCGGTGCAACCGGGCAGTAGCAGTGCGGCGATTATGCATGTCATGATAGCCGCCCTTACTTTCATATTTTTCATCATATCACAAGTCGCGTTTAAAACCGGATGGCCCCGGGGTTATGCGTGACACCCGTACATTATATGCGGCAATTATTAGGATTTTATTAATGCCGGGGCATCGACGATCAAGCTGGGGATTAATAAATAATTAATATTTCACCTGTATAGTTATCCTGGGTTATTGCAGAAATTTTGAGGTCTTCCCAATAAAAAGCTTAAACAGGATAATAGCATATCTCTGCCTGCTGGCGATGCTGCCCTTGGCTGCGCTCAGTGGTCCCGCTGTTGGCGTCAGTGCCCAGGAAGGCTCGGTGCTGCCGTTGAAGTGGGAGGTGGTGGATAAGCCCGGCGCCAAAGGAGAGATTGTGGTTGTCCCGTCGGAGATCAACCGCATCGCCACCAGCGGCGATGTGGTCTATGCCGTGGACACTGCCAACAGTAAATTGCACAGGTCGGGTAACGGTGGAGGGACATTCACCGATATAACACGCCCGCTGATCGCCGCAGGAGCCAAGTTGCCTGCCCATGAAATTGCCGTCGCCCCCGGAATGCCTCAGTGCGTAGCTGTATCCGACAACGAATCAGGTGTCTGGTGGTCCGGCGATAGCGGGGTTACCTGGAGCAACACCAGTTTTCCCGCTGCCTTCACAGGAGGCCCCACCATTCAATGCGTTTCTATATCCAACGGATACCTGGGGGATGGTTCCGACCTTTACCACGACCTGGCGGTCGGCACCGCTGACTGGGGTAATAACACTACCACCGGGCAAATCTGGACTGTCAAAGTCGGAGCGTCGTTCGCCAGTTGGCAACCTCAAGCATTGTCTTTCCCGGGATATCCGGGCGCCGAGGTATCGGCAGTCGCTTTCTCTCCTAATTACAGTAAGGATTTCACTATTCTGGCCGTTGCCTCAACGGCGGATAATAGTACGGTATCCGATAACAATACATATCTATCCATCGGATTCAGGGACCTTTCCCTGCAGACAACGACATGGAACGGTATTACAGGTTATCCGGCACGTGTTGATCCCTGGGGTGATGGTCCGGGGGTGAGCAACATTATCTCAAGGATCGCCCTGCCCTCGGACTATAGCGGGGATAAGTCAACGTCACGCAAGGTCTTTGTGAGTTATAACAGGCAACCGGATGCCAATGACGACGTTTACAGGTTTGATGATGCAACCTGGTACAGGCTCAATGTTGCCAGCGGGCCGGCCGACAACATCAGCAGCATCGCGTATTATGGCACCTTGAAATCAGGCAAACTCCTGGCAGGTGAATCTAATCCCTCCACAGATCCAGCTGAGAAAATGGTGCAGGTCAGGCGGACGCTCAACCCCCTCGGTAATCCTATTGGCTCACCTGGTACGACTACCTGGACTAAAGCTACCCAGCCTCCATCGGGACCGGGAAACGCGCAGGTGGCCTGGCGCTCCTCGGGCACGGCCTTCTGCGGAACGGGTAGTCTGAAAACCGGAGACAACCTTGATGAAAGCGCCTTCTCACGAAGCACCGACGATGGCGATACCTGGGAACAGACCAGCCTGATCAACACGTTAATAAGCATGTGTGACATTGCGCCCGCCCCTGACTCAAGGAGCCTGTTCTTGGCCACCTCAAGCAATTACGCTCCCGAGGGTGTCTGGCGTAGCGCCGGGGAACCGATGGGGACTTACTGGTCACGCCTGCTCACCATGAGGACCTCTTCCGATATGGTACTGCTGCGCTTGAGCCCGGACTACAGCAACGATGACACTATCTACGCAGTCGAAGCAGACAGCGATAATATGACCCTGATGTCGGTATCGCAAAACCGGGGCAATACCTGGAAAAAACGCTATGTACAGGGACCCGTCATCGATATGATAGCTGCCAGCAAGGACACACTTTACATGGCGTTACCGGGCGGGTGTATCCGCAAAAGCACAGACGGCGGACTCAGGTGGGGTGATGTTGTGATAACCGGTCTGGATAAAATCAACATGCTGGCCCTTGCCGCTAACGGCGACTTATTCGCCGGGAGCATGGACAGCAGGGTAGCCTATTCCACGGATAACGGAGCCAGCTTTACGGAAATCGTTGACCCGATAAGCCTGGCAGCAGGGCCAGTACAGGTTGTGGCCGATGCCGGCTACAGCCGCAATAACATAATTTATGCCGCAGACAATATCACGGATGAGGGCGTGTGGCGACGGACCATCGGCCTGTCCACACAGTGGGAGCAGATCGATGAAGAGATAACCGGGCTACACCCAGGTCAGATAATAAGCGGCCTGATGACAGGACCGGAAGGCACGCTTTATGCCCTAAGGGCGGAGCGGCCCAAACCGTATCGCGCCTCTTTAGCAGATAATAATACCGGCGGCATGAACCGGACATTAAATCCCACTGCTGCCCCGCCCATCAATATCGAATGGGATATAGTAAACCGTACCTTGACCGATAGTAATACATCATTTGACCCGGGGCCGCTTAAATTCGCCAATAATCCGCCCTGGCTTAAGCTTTCGGGCAACTCAAATGAAAACGACCTGTGGTCTATAGATACGGCCAACGGTCTTGCCGACAACACCACTGCCATATACAGGTTCCGCGATACTCTCTGCAAGGTCGGGCCGTGGATCGACGGCCCTGCAGAAGTTGGCTGCGACCCGGTCAGCGGCAGAAACCGGCAGGTTGATCTCGCCTGGGAGCAACTCTCTCTATCCGATAGATATGACCTGCAGATAGCCAAGGACCCTGCCTTCGTCCTCAGGATCAATCCTATAATATCTAATGCGGATAATATATCCTCGGTAACCGGGTCTATCCGTATCATGACCGACCCCGTAAGCGTCACCAGTCCCGCAGTGTGGCTTTCACCCGGCTCGCTTCCTGAAGCGGGCTCTGATTACTATTGGCGGGTCAGGACTTATCACGCAGCCACCTGGGAGTTTATCAGGAGCCCGTGGTCGGATACAGCGCGTTTCTTGGTCAAGCCCGGTTTCCCGGTGGCTTCACCTTACATGGGTCAGAAATTGCTCTCTCCCGAAGACGGCTACCCCATCGGGGTACAGTCCGCCCAACAACCTGCTCAAATGCCTGCCGAAAGAGACGGGGCCGCGCCGCTGTGGGCATGGATCGGGATGGCGGTCGGCACCATCACCTCGTTTGTCCTCTTTATTATGATCCTCAGACGGCGGGAAATACTGTGAAAGTTTCCTCTCATACCGCTATGCTGGTTTGACTTTACAAGGCTGCGGGACGGGGCTATAATCTTTGCTTGTGTTTGAAATCAACCAGGACCTGATGGGCATCCTCGGCAGGCTTTCCAGGGTATGCGCCGCTCCTGAATGCAAAGCTTACCTGGTGGGCGGCTTTGTACGGGATTGGCTGGTGGGCAGGGATACCTCCGACTTAGATATCGCTGTCAGCGGGGATCCGCTGTCAACTGCCCAGGAAGGGGCGGAGTTGCTCGACGGAAGATACGTGCTCCTGGACGAGGATAACAGGGTTGGCAGGGTGGTTGTGGCCGGCGAGGAACGTCCCTGGCACATAGATTTCACGTCATATGAGGGGGACATCGAGCGTGACCTGCTGCGGCGGGATTTCACGGTTAATGCCATGGCCCTTGACCTGGCGGCTTTTGCAGCTGGAGAGGTGTCCCTGACTGATCCTGCCGGCGGAGAGGACGACCTCAAAAGCGGGCTGCTGAAACAGGTGAGCGACCGCATTTTCCAATCCGACCCGTCGAGGTTGATGCGGGCAGTCAGGCTTTCGAGGGAGTTAAACCTTGAGATTGAGCCTATTACGGAGGATACCATCCGCCTGAACTGCGATCTGGTGCGCAAAGTCGCCAGCGAGAAGGTCAGGGAGGAGTTGCTCAGGATACTGTCGCTGCCGTTTGCGGGCAACTCGGTGCGCTACCTTGATGACCTGGGACTGCTGTGCAGGATAATACCCGAGATCGGGGACATGAAAGGCGTGAAGCAGCCCAAAGAGCATTACTGGGATGTTTTCGACCACTCCATCGAGTCTATCGCTGCCCTCGAGTACATATTGAGGGAGAGCGATTGGGTTTACGGCAGAAAGGAGCTTCAGTCGGTAGTGCCGTGGCAGGACGAGATACAGCAGCATTTTGATGAGGAGATAGCAGGCGGCAGCAACCGCAGGACGTTATTAAAGTTAGGCATGCTGCTGCACGACATAGCCAAGCCTGAGGACCGCACCGTCGAGGAGAGCGGACGCATCAGGTTCATCGGCCATACTAAGGACGGCGCAGTTACTGCCAATGCCATACTGGGACGGCTGAGGTTCAGCACCGCTGAGATCCGCTATGTGGAGAAATTGATTTACCACCACCTTCACCCTGCGCAGATGTCCCATGAGGGTATGCCCACCCACAGGGCCATCTACCGCTTTTTCAGGGACACCGAGGGTGCAGGGATGGATATAATTTTCCTGGCACTGGCAGATTACCTTGCCGTAGCCGGCCCGCGGGTGGATATCGACGAGTGGCATATGCAGATTGAGCGGGTCAGGTATATAATAGATGTTCATAATAAACTGGAAAGCGAGATATTGCCGGTCAGGCTCATAACCGGTGACGATTTAATAAGTGAGTTCAGGCTGCACCCGGGTAAAGATATCGGCAGGCTGCTCAAGCTGGTCAGGGAAGCCCAGGCAGCGGGCGATATCAGTACCAGGGAGGACGCCCTGCAATATGTCAGGAGTGAAATGGACAGGGGCGCCTGTTGCGCAGCATGATATATTTGACAGGCAAGAGAGTGTAATTGAAACATTGCTCAGGAGGGAGAATAGATAATTGAAAACAAGTGATATGCTGCTACTTTTATTTATAGCGGTGCTGGTGGGGTTCGGCATCTGGGCCATAACCCCGCTGGACGGTGACCGCTTCGGCCGCCAGGGGCTTACCCTGGGCCTCGATCTTAAGGGCGGCGCTTACCTTGTCTATGAAGCCGACCTCTCAAAGAGGGACCCTGCGCAAACGGTGGACCAGGTCATGACCAGCGTCCTGGGCAAGATCGAGCGGCGCGCCAATGCATTCGGCGTAAAGGAGCCCATTATTCAGCGGCAGGGCGAGAACCGCATCCTGGTCCAGTTGCCCGGCGAAAAAAACGTGGATGAGGCCAAAAAGCTGATAGGGCAGGTCGCTTTGCTGGAGTTTAAGGAGACTACCTCGGATGCCTCCGGTCAACCGCAACGGGATGATAAGGGCGAGGTTATCTGGACGATTGCTACCGGGACGGGCAGCGACGCCCAGACTAAAGAGCTGACCGGCAAATACCTCAAGCCCAATGCCAAGGTCATGCTCAAGCAAACTACCAATGAACCCGAGGTTGCCTTTGAATGGAATGACGAGGGCGCAATATTGTTTGAACAGATCACCAAGCGTAATATCCAGAAACCTCTGGGAATCTTCCTGGACGGACAGGCGATTTCAGCGCCGACCGTGCAGGCTGTCATTAAAAACAGCGGGATAATTACGGGCATGGATATGGCTGAATCGCAAAACCTGGCTATCCAGCTTAACTCAGGTTCGCTGGATGTACCGCTGACTGTAATACAGGAGCAGACAGTTGACGCAACCCTCGGCGCGGATTCCATAAAAAAGAGCATCGTGGCGGGCGCCATCGGCCTTATCCTGGTAGCCCTTTTCATGATCCTTTACTACCGTATGGCGGGTGTCCTGGCAACATTGTCACTGATCATTTACGGGATAATACTGACGGCCATATTTAAACTGGTACCGGTCACTCTAACGATGGCCGGCATCGCAGCGGCCGTTGTATCAATCGGTATGGCGGTTGACGCCAATATCCTGATTTTTGAACGTATGAAGGAGGAACTCAGGGCCGGGCGCACGATAGGGGCCGCCGTGGATACGGGATTCAACAGGGCATGGCTGGCCATACGCGACAGCAATGTAACAACCTTCATTGCCTGCATAGTACTCTTCTGGTTCGGCGATACATTCGGTGCATTTTTAGTCAAAGGCTTTGCACTGACGCTTTTCATCGGCGTGGCCCTGAGCATGTTCACAGCCATCACCGTCAGCAGGTTGTTCCTCTCCATGACGGCGCGGGTCGTTAAGAATTCCTGGTTATACGGAGTAAAAGCATGATCGACATCGTAGGTAACCGCAAGTGGTTTTTCCTCATTTCCATATGTTTGCTGGTGCCTGGCATCATTTCGATGCTGGCATTCGGCTTTAAACTGGGCATCGATTTCAGCAGCGGCACCGTTATGACTCTGCGCTTCACCCAGGCGGTGGACCAGTCCGCGCTCAGGCAGCAACTGTCCCAGCTGGAGTACGGCGATGCCACCATCCAGAAAACCAGCGACGGAGATTTCCTGGTACGCACCAAGGATATCAATTCCGAGCAAAAAATTGCCCTGATCGACGGGCTTAAGAAAGGTCTGAATATGGACGTGACCGTCAGGGACTTCGCCACGGTATCCCCGCTGGTGGCCAATGAGGTGGCGCGCAACGCGGCTATTGCAGTTTTAGTGGCATCCCTTTTCATGATACTTTATATCGCTTTTGCCTTCCGCCACATGCCCAACCCGTTCAGATGGGGATTCAGCGCTGTTGTTGCGCTGCTGCACGATGTGCTGATCGTGATGGGCGTCTTCTCGATACTCGGATGGCTGATCGGCTACCAGGTCGATTCCATGTTCATTGTAGCCATGCTGACCATAGTGGGGTTCGCCATCAACAATACCTGCGTAGTTTATGACCGCATACGCGAAAATGTCCGCAAAGGGATAAGCAGGGATTTTGCGACAACTGTAAACTCGAGCATCCTGGAAACTATCGCCCGCTGCATCAACACCAGCCTCACCGTAATTTTAACCTGCCTTGCGCTGTACCTTTTCGGTGGGGTAACCATACAGCAGTTCATCATGGCACTTTTGATCGGCGTACTGGTCGGTATCTACGACTCCATATTCGTGGCCGGGCCGCTGCTGGTCCTGTGGGAACGGGGCCTTAAAACTGAATCCAGGACTGCCTGATAGTAATAATCTATGCTTATCGACTTAGGGAGATTATAAGGGGGCTTTATGGATAGGAACCTTTTTATCGGTATATGGGCCTTGCTGATGATACCGCTGGCCACGTTCATGGGCATCGCGGGTATGATCCTGGGCGTTCTGGTAATCCTTTTCCTGGGTATGGGAAGCAAGGAAGGCTGAATCAGTTTCTGCTGATGACTCGGATGCGGGGCAACTGCCCCGCATTCTTCGTTATGACAGTTTTAATCCTGCAGTTTATGCAAGTAGCGGATACTTTTTAAGAAATCTGCGAAATCACGGGGGGAGTATGACATGGGAGCGGGTCCCAGGGGGTCGTAAACCTCTTCGTGACCCATCAGAAGTTCGAGGGTGGCGGCGACGGAATAGGCCAGGGCGGTGCGGTTGTAACCCCCTTCCAGCGTAAATATCAAACGGCCGCGGCAAAACTCATCTGAAATCGCCTTGATGATCTTGGTCATGCGCGCAAAGCCCATGGTTGTAAGCGTCATGTTGGATATGCTGTCCTGCCAGTGCGCATCGTAGCCGGCCGATACTATCACCAGGCCGGGCTGGAAGCGCGTGGCCACGGGTGCCAGTACCCCGTTGAAAACCTGCAGGTATTCGTTGTCGCCCAGCCCGGCTTCAAGCGGGACGTTTACGTTATAGCCCTCCCCGGCGCCATTGCCCGTCTCTTCGGCCGTGCCCGTGAAAGGGTACCAGGGGTACTCATGGGTGGAAAAATATAATACCTGTGGGTCGTTGTAGAATGCTTCCTGTGTGCCGTTGCCGTGGTGGACGTCAAAATCGATTATCAAGACCCTCTTGATATCGTAGTTGGCCAGGGCAAAGCGGGCGGCGATGGCAGCGTTATTGAACAGGCAGAAACCCATCTGGTGGGAGTGAACGGCATGATGTCCCGGCGGCCTTACCGCGGCAAAAACTGCGTCGGCCCTGTTGTCCATGACGTGCTCGACGCCTGACATCGCCCCGCCGGCTGCATGAATGGCAGCCTCCCATGACCCGGGAGAGGCGTAGGTATCAGGGTCCAGCCATCCGCCGCCGCTGTCTATCTCGGCTTTGAGGCTCCTGATATATTCACGGTCGTGTACGGCGGCTATCTCGTCAATGCTGGCGGCACGGGGAGAGATGTGCAGGAGCTGTTCACCGACCTTTGTCTTTTTAAGTACGGTATCTATCGCCGTCAGGCGTTCCTTGCACTCGACGTGGTTGCCCGTTTCATGGCGCTGATAGATATCGCTGCTTACATAGCCGACCGGCATCAGAGGGAACCTTCTTGAAAAAAAATGGGGGCAAAAGTTCAGTTAAATAATAACACTGTATATAAGACAGGGCAAAACGCCCGTGCATATCTACAGTGTCAATAGGGATCAGCGTGTTAGCTTGAGCCTATGAGACATGGCAGTTCGACCTTCTTAATTCGAATTGTCCAGTATAAATGGGTTAATCCTGGTAGTCGGTTCAAATCTACACTGGCCCACCGGACAATTTGCTAAAGCTAAAACTGACACAACTAAAGACAGATTCCGAACCCTCTGCCTTACCAGGTTTTAGCGCGAACAGTTCATAATATTCCAGATAAACAATGGTCCGCCGGCAACAACTTTGAACTTGCAATAGCAGTCGCAGTGGCTATTTTGGGCAGCGGTCAGTTTGCTGCATCCTATCTAAATGGCCTCAACACGGCAGGGTATATAGCGGTGCATCGGGGTGCCGAACTGGTCCCTGTTGGTATTCTTGGCTAACCGGTTCACGTTGGCCCCGAATTTCACACCGTTATAGACGAGTCCGAATCCATGGGGAATAACAACCTGCCCTTTCCTGGCATCCTCGGTCACCTCCACGTCTAATGTCTCTTCGCCTGCCTCGGTAATAACCTTCACCATTTGCCCGTCAGAAAATCCATATCTCTCTGCGTCTGCAGGGTTCATGGCTATCGTGCAGGCGCGCCTGCCTTCGTTCCACGCGGGGTCCCGCATTCCGGTGTTGGCATTCATGTCCATATGCCGTCCGGCCATCAATATCAGCGGGAACTTGTCATCCGCTTTGAGCCGCGCCTCTTCGGCAGCCGGGTTGATCTCCTTTATCCAATCTTCCACTTCGTGAACATGAAGCCGGATTCTGTGTTCCTTCGTGGCCACTCTGCCAAGGTTCTTTCCCGACTCCTGTATTCCGACCAGCACTCCTTCCGGATGGTCAATAATGGCCTTGTATATGGCGAACCCCTGGTCCGGTCCGGGTTCGAACCCGGCCCTTGCGCCTTCTTCCTGCCTGGCCGGGGACCTTTGCATAAACGTAGTGAAATAGGTGGCCAGGTGACTCGAACCGAGGGCATTGCCCAGAGTCTTGGCGACGATGAAGGGCACGCTCATGGCGTTTTCAGGATGCTGCATGAGGTAGCCTACTAATGCGTCCCTGTATTTTGTCAGGTTACTCCCGGCCTGGTAGAGCGACTCAGGAAATTCGGGAACCAGCCCCATGGCGTTGGCCAGCAGAGTGAAAATCTCGCCTGCCTCCTTTTGCTCTCCTTCTACCTCCACGACAGGTTGGCGTAAACGGCTGTATACTCTCAAGAGGCCTTCGCTATTGGCACCATCCCCTGGCTCAAACCTGGCAGGGAGAACTGCGTCCATTGCCGCCGGGGCCCAGGATTCATAGGTCGACCTGCAAGGCAGGACGTAGTGGGCAAGCGCTGCCGTCTCACTCATAGCTATGTCGGCTACCACCAGCAGGTCGAGCCGGCGGAACGCCTCTTCATACGCAGTGGTATCGGCGTATGACCGCAGCGGATTGGAAGCCAGGACGAATGCGGCTCTGAGCCGGTCGGGACGGTCGCTGGCAATCTCCTCCGGCATGACGTTGGGAGGGAACATCCCGCCGATGGCAGGGATGTTGGTCACTGCTGTCCTCCAGGTTTTGGGATCGTTCGGGTCCGAGTACAATTTCCCGCCGCCCAGGTAATCTCCTCCGGGCACTCCAATGCGGCCGCAGATAGCCAGTAAAACAACCAGCAGGTACGAGTTGAGCGCACTATGACGGTTCATGAGGATGCCCAGATCGTCGCGGAGGCAGGACCGGCGTTTGGCGAATTCCCGGCAGACCTTCAGGACCTGGCCATATTCCAGTTCACAGGTCTTTAGTGCGGCATCAACGTCAAAACCGGTAAACCAGGGCAATATCTCGTTGAACCCATCCACATGCTTGTTGATATATTCCTGATTATGCAGCCCTTCCTTCAGGATAATGGTGATCATTGATTTCAAGAGCAGCGCATCGGTGCCCGGCCGCAGGGCCAGGTGGATATCCGCTATTTTCGCAGTTTCTGAAAGCCGCGGGTCGATGACTACCAGCAGCTTGTCAGGATCTTTGGAGATCCTAGTCAACACCCTGCGGGCCTGGGGTATATGGTGGCTCATCATCCCGTTCCAGCCTACAGCCATCAGCATCTCAGTATTCTCATAGTCGGGGGTCAAATCCAGCAGCTGGCTTCCCATTGTCAGCCCGTGCGCCCAGTACCGGCCGGCAAACTCCTGGTTGGCGGACGAGTACAGGTACCGCGAGCCCAGCGCGTGAACGAACATGGCCCAAAACCGGATGGGGTAGAAGTTAAATTCACCCCCACCCCCCACAGAAGCCAAAGAACGGGGACCATGTTCTTGGAGAACGCCCTTGAGCTTCGCGGCGATCTCGCTGATCGCCTGGTCCCAGGATATACGTTCGAATTCACTTCCAACCTTCTTTAGTGGGAAGAGAACACGGTCGGCATTGTGCTGGTGATAAGCAACTTTCATACCCTTGCGGCAGACGTACCCTTCGCTGACCGGGCTGTCCTTATCCGGGCGGACTTTGACGATCCGGTTACCCTCAACCTCGACCTCGAGGCCACACTGGACAGCGCACATTACGCAGGTAGTCTTTTTCCATGACATGATCTGTTCACATCCTCTTCAGTTATTTTTGTGAATGGGCCATGATTGTTCCTATCACTCATCCAACCCTGTCTCTCTAAAATATGAGTATGGGGCTTCGCCGCGGCAACTCAGGCAGATTTCTCCATCGCATGAAGGATAACCCTCCCCGCATAGGGGGCAAACGGCAACATCACGGCGGCTGCGTGACTTCAGGCAAGTCAGATCGACTTGGACCTTCTTAGTTTCGAAGATAGATGTATTGGCCAGATAAATCTCAGCCATTAAAGCCTGGGGGTCCTGTTCCTTTTTAGGTACCAGCTTGAAGAAAAAAACTTTAAGCTCGGGCCAATCATCGAGCTTATGGCTATTCACATATACCCTGACGCCGTTGCCGCTGTGTTTTTCAAATAACGTCAGGGCAAAACGTCCAAGGTCGATGACCTTCAGCCATCCGTTACCAATGGTGCACGGGGTCAGTATCTGGATGGCATCCGGCAGGCAGGAACGGGTTTCCGATATTGAGTCGAAAAATTCTCCCTGGGGTAGGTTACGGTACGCCAGGTCTACCATCAGTCCGCCAATGACCACTCCCGGGGCAATATGTTTATGGAAGGCCCTGACCATATCAAGGTATTGGTCATAAGTGTGGCCACAAATGGTCACGCCGGAATGGACTGCTTTATTTGCATGCATTTGTTCAATAGGCTCGCTATTTTACATTCTCTGCGCCGGTCTTGCTCCCTATCAATACCTCGGCCTTCAACAAATCTCTTTCAGTATTGATATTCAGGAAACTGAGGTGGTCCGGATCAAACTGGTCTATTTCCTTTTCAGTAACATATCTTGTGTTTACCAGGTCAAAAAGTTTGATGATCTGCAGCTGGTCTTCCCGGATCAATGCCTCAATTGATGGCACGCAGCTCTTTGAATATACTGCATGCAGTGGTTGGATCATCCATCCAATTTTTGGTGCGACAGCAGCAAAGCAGGACGCTCCATCGATCAAATATTTAATCAAGCTGCTATTTAAGAAGGGCATATCACACCCGACAACCAGGCTATAACTGGTGTCCGCATGCATGAGGCCGGTATAGATGCCGCCCAGTGGACCTTTCCCGGGATAAATGTCCTTCACCATCCTTGTGCTTGGCGCGGTGGATTTTACCAGGCTTGTCTGGTCTTCTGTTGTCACTATAAGGATAGACGATGTGAATTGGGAAAGCGTATCCAGGACCCGATCGATCAAATGGCTTTCGCCAATTTTCAACTGTGGCTTATTGGCACCGATGCGGGTACTCTTCCCGCCGGCCAGGATAATCCCTGTAATACTGGTAATATCAGCCATGCTTTGTGTGCAATATATTTGTACACAATATATAGTATCCATTTGAACCTGTCAAATGTCTAATAAGCGTGGCACGAAGTGACGGCCACTTTAGCGAAAATTAGACACGCAAGCACAATAGCCTTGCGAACAAGCAGCGGGATTCAATGATTTATGCTTATGCAATGACGTTCATGGGGATGAAGGCGTGGACATAGATTAAATAATAGGTATCAGACCATTAGCGAAATTGTATAACTTACATCTTATCCCCTGCAAGCAATTGCCGGAGCGCTGGGATTAACTTCCTTGTATTAAACAGGAGTTCGGAAACTGTCCCCAATGGCCCACCATGAAGCTAAAACGGTAACCATTCCGGACAGATCCCGAACCCTCTTATCTGCTGGCTATTATCGCGAAAGGTAAATTAGCTTCCAGATTGATATGGCCCACCATATTAGGTGATATTTTTACCTTTCCGCAATAAGAAACCAATCAAACCTGTACGAATTAAGGAAATATTGCCTAAAAAACTGGAGTATTTGATTGCAAGCAGCCTGTTTTTCGATGCTTTTCCCCAACCTCTTGAGCAGCATCTTCCCAAGCTGGCAGGCGGTATTAAAAAGATAATCGGCAGTAAATCCGATGAAAAAGAGAAGACTAAGAAATAAATCCGTGATTATCTGCAAATAATATTTTAATATTCAAGGCCTGACGGTTAATATACAGAAAATAAGTTTAGGCCTTAACTCGCTGGCGCAGGCGCTCCAGGATCCACATGCGGGCCAGCGTGGTCGGGCCAACGCCAAGCGCTCTCGCCTCTTTCCTGATCTCCTCCCACTTGTCTGCGGAGAGACGGACGGGAATGACCTTGTCCAAAGGTTTCTTGATTTCCACCTGGACAACCTCATCGGTTTCGTCCCAAGCGTTGCCCTGTTCGATTTCTTTTATTGCTTTATCAATATCTGCCATTTTACTTGCCTCCAGTTGATTTCTTATAAAGCTGCCTCTCACTATCGGTCATCTCCCTGGCTGTTGCTACCTTACAGTTACCGCCTCCCATGTTAACCAATACCACCGGGATAAATCTCCCGGCTGCCGTCTGGCTGAAGACCTAATGCAGCCCTTCGCTGTCTTTTCTAACATGCCTCTTGTCTGACAGACAGGCTTCCTCGACTTCATCAAAAGTTACGCTGTGCTTGCTCTCGATCTTATCCAGTATGTGGTCATCAATCTCTAAAGACTCGATGTATAGCATTGATTGGTTCCTCTTTTCAGCTCAAAGTGTATACAGACCGTATACATTTGTCAAGACATAGCCGTGGTTAAGTTTGATGAGAAACTGCCAGTTGGTGAATCTCCGGGATAAGCCGTTTCTTTTCAAAGGAAAGTCCGGGAACCGTCCAGTGTCCCCCACCATTCCTAACCGATAAGGTGACATTTTCACTGAACAGTTTATGTGTCATCAGGCCGCCACCTGAAAAGTTAGTTGGTTACAGTTACCAGGTTGAGGCGTGGCACCCCCAGCGGGTCAATGCTGTAGTCCTTTATACGGGGATTGACCAGGATGTAGCTCTTGTTGAACCACAGGGGCAGGACAGGCGCCTGATCGACGACGACCTGCTCGGCCTGCTGATAAAGCGCCATGCGCTTGTCGGTGTCCTGCTCGATGGCCGCCCTGTCAATCAGACCGTCCATTTCCTTGCTTGAGAATCGCCCGGCATTGTACTCTGTGCCCGTATAGAAGAGTGTTTCAAGAAAGTTCTGCGGGTCCGGGTAATCTGCAATCCAGCCTAATACGTACATCTCGTCGGCCTCCTGCAAGAGGTTGTAATGAAATGCGCCGGGCTCAAGCAGCCTGACCGAGACGTCCGCCCCGAGGTTCTTTTTCCAATCCTGGATTACAGCCCCCAGGTAGTCCTCCACGTCCACGCCCCCCCAGCCGAGAACGGTAATGGTGATAGGGGGAAGGCCGGAGCTGTATTTGGATTTGGCCAGCAGTTCCCGGGCATGCGCCGGGTCATATGCCAGTCCCTTTAAATCTTTGTTGTAGCCTGGCATGCCCGGCGGTATTATGCCGCCCGCCGCGCTGACCATATCTTTTTGTATTATCCCGACAATGCGGTCCTTGTCCACTGCCTGGCTGAAAGCCTGCCTGACGAGGGGGTCGTCAAAAGGCGGCTTGGCTGTGTTGAACCCGATGTAGTGCAGGCTGAACTCGGGGAAGACGTGAAGCTGATCGAAGAAAGGCCCCATTTCATCCGCCGCGCGGTCTATATACAGCTTGCTTATTTCGACCACGTCTATCTTTCCTGTTTCATAAAGTGACATGGGTACGCCGTCCAGCAAACGGAAGGCCACGCGGGCAGCAGCCTTCTGGCCGTAATAATACTGGTTAGGCTGCAGTATTATGAGGGAATCCTGGTCCCACCTGCTCAGCTTGTACGGTCCACTGCCGTTGGGTTTACGCCACCAGCCGCTGCCTGACTCCACATTTTTTCTATCTACTGCGAAGGCGGTAGGGTAAGCCAGCTTTGATAGGAAATATGCCCTGGGCGCATCGACGGTGACTGATAGTGTGTAATCGTCGATCACGGATACGCCGCTGATGTTTTCAGCTTTGCCCGACATGACTTCAGCCGAGCCCGCTATGTCGTTGAGGTAGGTAGATGCCGTCTGCGACCCGGTGGCCGGGCTGCAGGCCCTTTCCCACGAGTATTTGATATCGCGGGCGGTGATGGGGCTGTCGTCATGGAAACGTGCGTTTTTACGCAGGAAGAAGGTGTATGTCTTGCCGTCAGGGCTTATCTCCCAGCGCTCGGCCAGGTCCGGGGCGGGCTCAAGGTTCTCATCGAATTTGACCAGTCCGTTGAAGATTTGCATTACGTAGAGATGGGATGACATCTCGCTGGATATGGCCGGGTCAAGTGTGAGTGGCCCGCTGTCCCACAGGTTGAGCGTGCCGCCCGGGCCTGACTGGATGTCGATGTCCCCGACGGGTGTCTGCAGCGGGCCGCAGCCTGCAAGCGCTGATATGACAAATGCGCAGATGGCGATTATGCCGGTTAACTTAAATATAAGATTTCTTTTCATACGTTGACCTCAGATTAGATTCCTCGATTTTAGACTGATGTAGCCCTTATCGGCGACGATGATATGGTCGAGTACCGGTATGCCCAGCAGTTCACCTGCTTCGACCAGCCTTTTGGTAAGGTTTATATCCTCCGCTGACGGTTCAAGGTCGCCGGAGGGGTGGTTGTGCACGAAGATAACAGCGGCCGCCAGGGATGATATGGCGTCTTTGAATACCTCGCGGGGGTGGACTATGCTGCTGTCTAAGTTGCCTATGGATACCGGTCTCTTGTCTTTGACGCGATTGCGGGTATCGAGGCAAAGGACGTAGAAATGCTCCTTTTTCTTACCCCGTAGTTTTTCCTGCATGGAGGAGTATGCTTCCTCAGGCGACTGCACGGGTTTGCCTTTTTCAGCGTAGTCCGGGTCAGCCAGCCTCCTGCCGATCTCAAAAGCGGCTTTTACCCGTATAGCCCGGGCCTCGCCGATACCCCGTGACCGGGATAGCTCCTGGATGGATGCTGCAGCGACGTTCTGCAGGTTGCCGAAATCCGAAAGCAATTTTTGAGATGTCATGACAACCGAGTCCCCCTGTGTCCCACTGCCCATGATGCAGGCAAGCAGTTCAGCGGTTGAAAGCGCCTCAGTGCCCAGCCTTTTCATCCGCTCCCGCGGCCTGTCGGAGGCCGGCATGTCGCGGACTGTATAGGTCCTCTGCGTCTCCATCTAACTGCCTCCCGCCGCACCGGTCATATATCTCAGCCAGGCGTCGTCCAGGCCGCTGAGGTTAAAGCCGTATGTTTTGAGCAGCGCATTGTCCACGCTGTAGCCGTCATCGAGCAGCACAAGCAACTGGTAGATCTTGTCTTTGCCGTAGTTGTTTATCAGGTACTCGATCACGCTCTGGCTTTGAGCATATGCGAAAAAGGCTTCTTCCGGGCTGGCCGGGAAAGGGCTTGTGAGTGAACGCAGGGTGGCTATGCGGCCGTCAGCGATGATAGTTTGCAGGTCTTTCTTTTCCGCTTCGCTCTGCTCGCCCTCCGCGTGCATGGCCAGTCCCTCGTCCAACCAGTAGGGCCTTATCTCACCATAGGGACTGACCGCGGCTTGTTGCGTGAGCAGGTGGCCCAGTTCATGGGCCACGGCTTTTTTGCCCCAGCCGAGGTTATTGGGAGAAATGCCGATGGAGATGATGTTGAACCCCCTGTAGGCCACGCCCCCGGTCCATTCATCCGGCGAAACCATGGAGCCGCGCAGGTCGCTGTAATTTGCGTATATATAGATGTTGACGGGCTTGTCCAGGGTTGCACCGGTATCCCGCTCCAGGCGTTCCTTGGCTTCGACTGCCGCCTTAACCAGATCGTCGGCAAAGGAGCGGCTGCCCTGGTACCAGTAAATGTTGATATTCTGATCGCCGGCCTTCTGCCATTTGTAGCGTGTGTCATCGAAGGCCAGGCTTTTCTCAGGCGTCAGCAGCCTGTTGCCCGCACTGTCCTCGATTACCCACCAGTATGTAACTACGGCGCCCGGTGGCAGGACACCCTTGCGCATATCCCAGCTCCAACTGGCCTTAACGTTCTTGGCCGGCTGAAACACGGGCCAGGCCTCGGCAAAGGTAGGCGCATATATCTTTTTATCGACTTCGTAGCGCAGCCTGATGCGCGTTATAGGGGCGCTGCTCTCAGCCCTGATGTTGAAGGTGAGCAGGTTGGGGAAATCAGCCTCCGTGCCGGAGTCCAACAGCTTTATATCACCGGCCGCCGCAAACACGCCGGCCGGGATTACACAAATCAACAGTAGCAATAAGGCAATACATAATTTCCTGGTCATTTTCCCTCTCCAACTTTCGAGCGTAAATATGCGTTGATAAACTCATCGATCTCGCCGTCCAGTACGGCAACCGTGTTGCTGGTCTCATGCTCAGTCCTGTGGTCCTTGACCATTTTATAGGGATGAAGCACGTAGCTCCGTATCTGGTTGCCCCAGCCCGCATCTATGCGTTTTCCCTTTATCTTAGCTTGCTCAGCCTCCCTCTTTTCGATCTCTTTCTCCAGCAGGCGCGCGTACAGCACCCTGAGGGCGCTCTCCTTGTTCTGGTGCTGCGACCGCTCGCTCTGGCAGCTAACCACAAGCCCCGTGGGTATGTGCGTGATCCTGATCGCGCTGCTGGTTTTTTGCATGTGCTGGCCCCCCGGTCCGCTGGAGCGGAAGGTATCTACCCTTATGTCTTCAGGGCTTATCTGGAGGTCGGTCCTGGCCTCCGCTTCGGGCATGACCTCGACCAGCGCGAATGATGTGTGCCGCGCGTGGTCGGCGTCAAAGGGAGAGAGGCGCACCAGCCTGTGTACTCCGTGCTCCGACTTCAGGTTGCCGTAGGCGAAATTACCCTTGACCTCTATGGTAGCGCTCTTGATGCCGGCCTCGTCCCCGGGCGAGACATCCAAAACATCGGATTGAAGCTTGCGTCGCTCACACCAGCGCAGGAACATGCGCATCAGCATCTGAGCCCAATCCTGGCTTTCCGTTCCCCCCGCCCCTGCGTGTATGGCAAGTATGGCATCCCTGCTGTCGTAGGGGCCGTCCAGCATAAGCTGCACCTCGATATCATTGAAACGGGCTTCCATGCGGTCGGTCTCGCCCTGCACGTCGGCCTTGATGGACTCATCATTCTCGGCAATGGCGATGGATATGATCTCTTCCACACCAACAGCTTTCTTTTCTATGTCGCGCCACTGTGAGACGGTGTCTTTGAGCGCGCCTATGTGGCGCATCACCGATTGCGCAGTTTGCTGGTCAGACCAGAAGCCGGGATCGGATGTCTTTGCTTCCAGCTCAAATAGTTGCTTCTCTTTGCCGGCGACGTCAAAGATGCTCCATGATGGCTGAAATCCTGCGCCGCAGCTCTTCAATACGTGTCTTTTCTTCCAGCATTTATTTGTCCACGTTGCTATGGATGGCAATGGCCGGTTTTCATAAAGCTGATTATAAAGGCTGCATGGCGCATATTACAAATAACGCGGGTATGCCGGCAAAGTTGCAGTGTTTGACCGTTGTAACGTGTGATATTGTTGACAGGTACGTATGCTTCATGCATAATTACCAGTAAAAATAAAGGACTACAGGTAGACTGACATCATGGTAAAAATCAGGTTAAGAAGAACGGGCGCCAGGCATAAGCCTATGTACAGGATCGTGGTGACTGACAGCAAGTCGCCCCGCGAAGGCGCTTTTATCGAAGTAATCGGTAATTATAACCCTCTGACCGATCCCGAGACTGTAAATGTTGACGGGGAAAAGGCCCTGGCATGGCTCGAGAAAGGCGCTCAGCCAACCGAGACTGCATACAGGTTACTGGTTAAAACCGGAGTAATGGGAAAATTTGCCGAGGCGCATCCTGCCAGGAAATTTAAACAGGCGGTACAGAAGACTACTCAGAAGATGAAGAAGAAGTCTAAATCTGCAACTGAGGTGAAGGCATAATGAAGGAGTTAGTCGAATACATTGCCCGGTGTATCGTAAATGCGCCCGATGATGTCAAGGTGACTGAAGAGACTGACGCGGGTGGCGTGGTCATCAAACTTGAGGTCAATGTCGAGGACAAGGGCCGGGTGATTGGCAAGCAGGGAAGGGTTGCTGAGGCTATGCGCACCCTGTTGCGCGTGGTTGCCACCAAACAGGGTATCAGGGTCAGGCTCGAGATAATCTAAATAAAAAGGTAATAAAAAAGCCAATATCGACCGCGAGATCGATATTGGCTTTTGCTGTTTCTATCAGGCTGCGCTGTGTCCGCCGGGCTTGTAGCCTGGCATCCTGCGGCGCTTTTCGGCGACCCGCAGGCGGGCGATGGAGCGCCTGAGGGCTGCTTCCGCCCTCGACTGGTCAAGCTCGGTGGTCATGCCCTTGAGCCTCTCTTCGGCTCTCTGTTTGGCCGCCGTGGCACGCTCGAGATCGATCTCGTCGCTTCTCTCGCAGGCGTCAGCCAGGACGATTACTTTTTCCGGCATGACCTCCATAAAACCACCTGAGATGACCATGTATTGCTCGTCACCTTCTTTGCGTACGATCAGTTCTCCCGGGGCAAGCATGGTGATGAGCGGGGCATGCTTGGGAAGTACGGTCATCTGCCCCTCGGTGCCCTCTGCGATAATGGCAGTGACATCATCCGAAAAGACCTGGCGCTCGGCAGTGACAATCTCTAACTTAATAGTCGGCATAATTACGCCCCTAATTTCTGTGCTTTCTCTGCAGCTTCGTCAATGGTCCCCACCATTACGAATGCCGATTCCGGCAGGTGGTCCCATTTGCCTTCGAGTATCTCTTTAAATCCGCGCACCGTTTCCTTAATCGATACGTATTTGCCGGGTATGCCCGTGAAAGGCTCAGCCACGAACATGGGCTGTGTGAGGAACCTCTGAATGCGGCGTGCGCGGTTGACCGTAATTTTATCTTCTTCACTCAACTCTTCCATGCCCAGGATGGCAATGACGTCCTGCAGGTCCTTGTAGCGCTGTAGCACCTTCTGGATGCCGCGGGCAGCCATGTAGTGATCTTCTCCCACAACCTGCGGATCAAGGATGCGCGAGGTGGAGGACAGGGGGTCCACCGCCGGGAAGAAGCCCTGGGCCGCGATGGCACGCTCGAGCGACACCACGCCGTCAAGATGGCCGAAGGTTGTAACGATGCCGGGGTCGGTGTAGTCATCGGCCGGCACGTAAATGGCCTGGAATGAGGTGATCGAGCCTTTTTTGGTGGAGGTGATGCGGTCTTCCATTTCGGCCACATCGGTGCCCAGTGTCGGCTGGTAGCCCACTGCTGAAGGCATGCGGCCGAGCAGTGCCGACACTTCCATGTTGGCCAGGATATGGCGGTAAATGTTGTCAACGAAAAGCAGCACGTCCAGGCCCTCATGATCACGGAAATGCTCCGCAAATGTTACGCCTGTCAGCGCCACGCGGGCACGCACGCCGGGAGGTTCGTTCATCTGGCCGAAGACCATGATGGTTTTTTCGATAACCCCTGATTCCTTCATTTCACGCCAGAGGTCGTTGCCTTCCCTTGATCTCTCTCCCACGCCGGCGAATACTGAGAATCCGCCGTGCGCAGTGGCAATATTGTGAATGAGTTCCTGGATGATGACCGTCTTGCCCACCCCGGCGCCGCCGTAGGCCCCGATCTTGCCGCCCCTGGTAAAGGGGGTGATGAGATCAATAACCTTGATGCCGGTTTCCAGCATCTGGATGCTGGTTTCCTGCTCTGCCAGGCTGGGGGGGTCGCGGTGGATAGGCAATTTATCTTTGGTTTTTACCTCTCCCAGCCTGTCCAGGGGATCCCCGAACACGTTGAAGAGGCGGCCAAGGGTGGCCTTGCCGACCGGCACGGAGATGGGAGCGCCGGTATCGACGGCCACGGCTCCTCTTTGAAGGCCTTCCGTAGGGCAGAGGGCCAGGCAGCGTACCCAGTTATTGCCGATATGCTGTACTGTCTCCAGCACAATCTTCTCGCCATCCTGCATAATTTCAAGGGCATTATAAATAGCAGGAAGCTCTTCCTGGGGGAATTCGACATCAACTACTGTGCCGATTACCTGAATTACTTTTCCTTTTGCCAAATTGCACCTCCTATTTGAGACCTTCAACGCCTGCAACGATATCGAGCAGGTCCTTGGTAATCATCTCCTGGCGGGCCTTGTTCAATGTCAGCGTCAACTCGGCGATTACGTCATGGGCATTGTCCGTCGCGTTGCGCATGGCCATCATGCGTGCCGACTGTTCGCTGGCAATTGATTCAAGTATGGAGTGATATACCTGCATTTCGACGAACCTTGGCAGAAGCTCGCCGAGGACATGCATAGCGTTGGGTTCGAAAATATATTCCGGGCTGACACTCTTGGGCAGCTGCGCCGGTTCCACCGGCAGTACAAGTTCCAGTGTGGGCTTCTGGCTCATCAGGTTGACGAACCTCGAATAGGCAATGTACACGCGGTCATAGATCCCGTGTGTATAATCGTCTATCAATATCTGCGATATAGCCATGGTATCCGCCATCTTGGGCCGGTCACCCATCTTGGTGAACTCGGCACGGATCTCACGCATCGATCGGCGCATGAAATCACGGCCTTTTGAACCCACCGTGACGACCGTGACCGGGACCTTCTGATCGAGGATGAAGTTGCCTACCAGCCGGTTCAGGTTGGTGTTCAAGCCGCCGCATAAACCCCTGTCGGTGGTTATGTGGACGATGCCGATTTTGTTTACGGGACGCGCCACCAGCAGCGGATGGATAGCTCCTCCGGCGGCAGCCTGGGCTGACAGGTCAGCGATGATGTGCATAAGCTTGTCGCTGTAAGGCCTGCCCGCGATGGCCATATCCTGGGCTTTTTTCATTTTGGCAGTCGCGATCATCTCCATGGCACGGGTTATCTTGGCCGTGCTCTGGACACTGCGGATCCGCCGTCTAAGTATTTTTGGACTTACCATTTAATCGCCTCAATAAGCAGAGCTCTGCTTAAATTCTGCTATGGCCTTTTTGAGTTCTGCCTCAGTTTCAGGACTTAATATCTTGTCTGTTGCAATTTTGGTGCCGATTTTTGGATGGTTGTTGACCATGAATTTGTAAAAAGCGTTTTCGAAGGCTGAGACCTTATCCACGGGGACATCGTCGATATACCCGTTGGTGACCGCAAAGAGTATCATGACCTCGTTTTCCAGCGAGAGCGGGGCGTACTGGGGCTGTTTTAGTATCTCAACCATGCGCTTGCCGCGCTCGAGTTGTGCCAGGGTGGCTTTGTCCAGGTCCGAAGCGCCGAATTGGGCGAAAGTAGCCAACTCTGCATATTGCGCCATGTCGAGCCTGAGCTTGCCGGCCACCTGCCTCATGGCCTTGGTCTGGGCATTTCCGCCCACGCGGGATACGGAGAGGCCGACGTTGAGCGCAGGGCGGATACCGGCGTTGAACATGTCGGTCTCAAGCAGGATCTGCCCGTCGGTGATGGAGATGACGTTGGTCGGGATGTATGCCGACATATCGCCCGCCTGGATCTCGATGACGGGCAGTGCCGTGAGTGAGCCTCCACCCAACTCTGCCGAGAGCTTGGCAGCCCGTTCAAGCAGCCTGCTGTGCAGGTAAAAGACATCACCTGGATAAGCTTCGCGGCCGGGCGGCCGGCGCAGGATGAGCGAAACCTGGCGGTAGGCCCAGGCATGCTTGGAAAGGTCGTCATATATAATGAGGGCGTCCTTGCCCTGCTCCATGAACTCTTCACCGATGGCGCAGCCTGCATAGGCCGACAGGTATTGCATTGACGCGGGGTCAGACGATGTGGCAACCACTACCACGGTGTGTTCCATGGCGCCGTATTTCCTGAGGGTCTCAACGATGTTGGCAACCTTGGCCGTCTTTTGGCCGATGGCTACGTAGATACATATAAGGTCTTTGCCTTTTTGAGCAATGATGGCGTCGATGGCAACTGCGGATTTGCCGATTGAGCGGTCACCGATTATCAGCTCACGCTGCCCGCGACCGATGGGCACCAGGGCATCTACGCACTTGATACCGGTGTGTACGGAAATATTGACCGGCTGCCTGTCAACGACGTTGGGGGCGATACGTTCAACAGGACGGGACTTGGTAGTCTTGATGGGGCCAAGGCCATCGAGGGGCTGACCGAGGGTATTGACCACGCGGCCGATGAGCTCGTTGCCCACAGGTACTTCAACCACGCGGCCGGTGCAGTGAACCTCGTCTCCTTCCTTAATATGGCTGTATTCACCAAGGATCACGGCGGCTACGTTGTCCTCTTCCAGGTTAAGTGCCAGTCCCATGATGCCTTTGGGGAATGCCAGCAGCTCATTATTTCTGGCTTTGCGAAGGCCCTGTATACGGGCAACCCCGTCGCCGACCTGTACCACGGTTCCAACGTCCACCATGGTAGCAGTAGCACCGAAGTGCTCGATTTGCTCCTTGATTACCGATACTATATCTTTGTCCTGGGATTTCAATCTGCTCACCCCCTTAAAGGTTGTTTATTTCGTAGCTTCAACAAGGTCTTTCCTCAACAGGTCGAGCCTGTTGCGGATACTGCCGTCAATCAGCGTATCCTCGATGCGGGCAACCATGCCGCCAAGTATGGAAGGATTGACCTTGAGCTTAACGGTAACTTTCTTCCCGGTTATCTTTTCAAGTTGGCCGGTTATATTTTGCTTTGCGGTTTCATCCACAGGGACAGCGGTCGTGACCACTGCGTGTTTAATGCCGTGCTGCTCATCGAGCAGATTGTCATATTCATCCGCTATCTGTTCAGCATTCTTGATCCTGCCCTTCAATATGAGCAGGTAGCACAGGTTAAGAACAAGCTCATTTGACGTATTAAGCTTCTGCTTGATGAGGTCCGCCTTGAGGTTGAACGCAACCTTGGGATGGTCCATCAGGTCCACGATCTCCCTGTCCTTCATCAGGTCAGCGAGCTTGCGGAGCTCTTTTTTCCAATCATCCAGGTTGTTCTTCGCCTGTGCGATCTGAAAAATCGCCTGAGCGTAGCGCCTGGCAGAAATCGTTGATATCATTTATCTATCCTGCTTAATTCCGTTTAAACGTATTGCTCTGTTCCAGGACCTCATTGATGAGTTCGCGGTGTTTCTGCGCGTTAAGGGACTCCTGGATAACCTTTTCGGCAGCAAGGATGGTGAGGTTGGAGAACTCGGAGCGCAACTCTGCGATGGATTTATCGCGTTCGAGCTTTATCTCATCCCTGGCCTTTTTCACGATTATGTCTGCTTCGTTGCGCGCACCGTCTTTGGCCTCCTCCTTGATCTTTTCGGCTATCTGGGAGGCCTGGGCAATTATTACCTGCCCTTCTTTGCGTGCAGACTCAACTGCCGCCTTGATCTGTTCTTCGCTGCGGCTTGTCTGCTCCTTTATCTTCTCGGCCTGTTCGAGGCTTTCCTTTATCTTGACGGCCCGCTCATCCAGCATTTTGAGGACCGGCTTGTAAAGGATCGCCGTGAGCAGCCCGAAGAGGACAAGGAAATTGATCAGAAATGCAACCAGCAGTTGCCAATTTATTCCGATACTTTCCATATTTACCTCAAAGTTCCAATCCTGTATTTTCTCAATTCAGCGGCGGCTTTTACGGCCGGCGCCGGGAAGGTCACCAATCGATGTGGGCCTTCCTTGCCATCAAACAGGTATTAGACTACCATGGCAAGCAGTATGGCTATGATCAGGGCGTAGATGCCGACCGCCTCTGTCAGAGCGCCGATCAAGATCATGTTGGTCAGGAGCACACCCCTGGCTTCGGGATTGCGGCCCAGCGCCTGCATGGCTCCCAAACCGATAAGGCCGAGACCGATGCCCGGTCCAATCATTCCCAGTCCACCGGCGAGGCCTGCACCCAGCATTTTCATAGTTTCAGCGTCCATTTGATCCCTCCTTTTACTTGAGTACAAAATTAATTGTGTTCAGCACCCTCTTCATGGTGCGAGGTTACTGCCATTACACCGAATACAAGTGTCAAACCTGCGAAAATCATAGCCTGCAGCAAACCGACAAGGGTCTCGAGCCCGTAAAACGGTATGGGCGCTATGAAGGCTACCAGGAATGTCATAACACCAAGCAGGATCTCCCCGGCAGTCATGTTGCCAAATAGACGGAAGGTAAAGCTGATGATCCTGATGAAGTGGCTCAACACTTCCAATAGCCCGACATAAATATTGATGAACCCAAATGCCATCCCACTGATAAAAGCCTTCCCGTTGCCCTTGAACAAATCAGCGAATGACTTGCCCAGTGAACTGAACTGGAAAAACGAATCCAGGTACTTGAGCGGGCCTATCCTGGAAAAGCCCAGGTATTCAATGAACAGGAAAGATATCAGCGCGATGGAAAGTGTGAGGTTTATATCCGTGTTGGCGGCGCGCAGGAAAGGCACGGTGATAGTATAGGTATGCCCATCCTTTGTAAAGTGCTCCACCGGTCCCCAGGTGCCCCAGAGGGGAACCAGCGCCAGCAGGGCGTTGGTTACCACGTATAAAAATATGGTGGTCACGAGCGGGAAAAAGGTGCGGACGTTCTTAGCGCCGGCAACGCCCTCGATGGCATTGTAGATGCCGTCAACGATCACCTCGGCAAGGCTTTGCAGCCTGCCCGGGATAACTTTCATTTTCCTGGTGGCGAAGAAGAATAAGGCGCACAGCAATATGATAGTGACCCACGATGAGATCAGGGTGTTGGTGACCTTAAACTCGCCCACGTGGAAGATTGGTTCCGATGGAAGCACGACATGGGGCTTGCTGACCTGGAGTTCCTTGGGCACTTCGATGTTAAAGAACTTGGCGCCAAGGGGACCCATAACGAACGAGGTCAGGAAGAGTGCCAGTAGGACTATGCCAAGGACCACTACTAAGCGGCTGGAGCAACCAAGTTTACTCACTGTCCTGCTCCTTTATCGAGTTCTTTTTTTGCATCCATTTTCTTTTGCTCTTCAATAAACTGCCGCAGCATACGGTAAAGTCCGTATCCGGCGGCCGATGTTCCAAGCACAAATCCAATCAGCGTACATAGTGGCCGGCTGTTCAATCTCTCTGGAGCATCCAACCACAGGCCGAAGGCTGTTGGCAGCACCATGCTTAAGGCTACATACCAACCGACATTAAAGAGAAACCAAAATCCCCTGAGTAACTGGCTCTTCTCTGGTTTCAGATCGTTGTCTTTTTTAATCACTGGCATTATAACAAGCCCATATTTCAAACGTCAACGGAAATTACATTGATTTTTGGCAATACGGCGTACGCCTTAGTAACTACGCATTTTAAGAAGCACAGCGATTACTATAGTAAATATCGGTGAGGTTTAGCTTATTGCAAGCGCTCAATAATCAGGACTTCTTTTTGCCGAAATCGTCCAGGTTAAGCGTGTTAATAAAATCGTAAATGGCCGGATATTTCATGAATTCCTGCTCGCTGACCTTCTCGGGATGCACGGTGCCATCCCCGCCCTGCCTGGGCTGAGCTGTTATCTTACCGGATTCGCCATCGAGGATTATTCCGGCTTTATCAAGTACCGATTCCTCGGCGTAAATAGGAGCGGTAACCCTGACAGCCAGCGCGATGGCATCGCTGGGACGGGAGTCAAGCTTCATCTTGGTGAGCAGCCACCGGTTGTTGTGCTCATCGTGAACCACTTCGAATACCCAACCCTCCCCGCCATCAATTTCCATAAAGTGTTTATTTCCGTCCTGCCACCTGTTTACAATAGTGGATTTAAATTCATGGCCCTGCCATACCAAAGATAACCGGGCGTCCCGGTCTAAGTCCTGAACACTGCCGCTGCCTGAATGCGCCTCAAGCCCAACAACAGGGGGGCCTTCGCTGAATTCAAACACAATCTGTGCATAAAAAGTATCGGAGCGCAGATCGTTAACCACGATCCTTGAGATACTGGTCCCTGACAGCGATTTGAGGGCAAAGAATGTGTTTTTTAACAGGTCATGTGTCATGGGGCGCGAAACATCCACGTTCTGCAGCTTCATGGATATGGCATCCGCTTCTGCAGGGCCTATCCAGATGGGCAGGTAGCGGTCCGTTTGCCTTTCTTTGAGTATGACCACATGCTGGTAATTCATCAGGCTGACACGTATGCTGTCGATTTGCATTTCTTTCATGAAACCTCCTGAGCATCGTTGCTCAGTCAGGCTTGATTGTAACGCAAGACCCCTGTGCTGTCAATTGCAAAAAGAGCGTAAACGATATAAGAATGAGTATGCTTTTGTGTTCGCATGCAGGGGATGGGCAGCGTTGTTTTCTTTGTCATCTGCAGGGGTATTGATTAAAATTATGAGGATTGTAATTGAGGCGGGTACGGCTTGAAAGCGCTTTTACAGAGGGTAACCGGTGCATCTGTAACGGTTGAGGGCAAAGTAGCCGGGCAGATCGGGCCTGGTTTTCTCATACTGCTTGGAGTGGCCGGGGATGATAGCGGTAAGGACGCTGATTACCTGGCCGAAAATATTGTTAACCTCAGGGTTTTTAGCGATGACAATAGTAAATTCAACCTGTCCGCACTTCAGATAAAGGCAGGGTTGCTGGTGATCAGCCAGTTTACCCTGATGGCGGATGCAAGCAGGGGGCGCCGTCCCAGCTTCACCCCGGCAGCACCGCCGGGGATGGCGGAAACCCTGTACGACTACTTTATCAGGCGCGTCTGTGAAACCGGCTTGAAAGTTCAAACAGGCGTATTCGGGGCGCATATGCTGGTCAGCCTGGTCAACGACGGCCCGGTCACCATTATGCTGGACAGCAAAGATAGACTGCCTTAATCGGCGGCCAGTCCCACTTGCAACTTATTGCAATTGCCATTAATCCATGTAATAATTGCTGCTAATGAGTTGTATAGAGTCGTTGCAGGAAAAAGGTTACCGGCTTACGCCGCAGCGCATTATGGTTGTTGATGCCCTGCACAGCGTTGAAAGCCATATCAGCGCCGAAGAGATATTTGCCAAGCTCAAGCAGAAATATCCCTATGCCAATATATCCACGGTTTACCGTACCCTGGATCTATTGAAGGAACTGGGGCTTGCCGCGGAGATTGAGGTTGGCGACGGCATTTCACGTTACCATGCCAGGGAACACAGCAAACACCACCATCTCATCTGCAAAAAATGCGGAAAGGCAATTGAGTTACCTGACGCTGAACTGAAACCCCTGGCTGCAACCCTGTTGACGAATCACCAATTTAAAGCTGACGTGCGACACCTGGCAATTTTCGGGCTGTGCTCGGAATGCCAGTTGTGAAGCTATTACTCTTGAAATAACCTGATACAAAGATGTGAGAGGTTAATATGCATATACCGGACGGTTTTCTCAGTGCACCTGTTGCCGCGGCAGCTGGGGTCGTTGCGGTGGCAGCAATATCTGTGGCCGTGAAAGTCACAAATAAAAAGATGGGAGAGAAACAGGTGCCCATGATGGGCGTCCTTGCAGCTTTTATATTCGCCGCACAGATGTTGAATTTTCCGGTTGCGGGTGGAACCTCTGGCCACTTTTTAGGGGCTATGCTTGCGGCAATATTGGTGGGGCCATGGGCCACAGTGCTGATAATGAGCAGTGTACTGGCTGTGCAGTGCCTCATTTTTCAGGACGGCGGATTGCTGGCACTGGGAGCTAACATAACTAATATGGGAGTTATTGCCGTGTTCGGCAGCTACTATGTATATAAAGGTATAGATGCCCTCTTTAAGCACACAAAGGCCGGCACTCTTGCCGGCGCCGGTATCGGGGCCTGGTTCTCTGTCGTATTAGCTGCGCTGGCATGCGCCGCCGAGTTGTCAATTTCGGGTACGTCGCCGTGGACGATAGCCATCGCGGCCATGGGTGGCGTGCACATGTTTATAGGCGTCGGCGAAGGGCTTATTACGGTTGCCGTCCTCAGCCTGATCATGGCCACCAGGGCGGACCTCTTAAAACTGCAGGTGGCTTAAGGGGGACTGGTAAATTATGAAATCGAAATGGTGGATTATCGGCCTTTCCGCTGCGCTTCTGTTGGCTGTGCTATCCCCTATAGCCTCCGCATTTCCCGATGGGTTGGAAATGGTTGCCGAAGATCTTGAATTTGTTGACAAAGCCATAGCACCCTCGTTTAAGGTGATACCGGATTATGCATTCCCGGGTATTGATAACGGGACGGCCGCAACAATCGTTGCGGGAATAATTGGAACTTTGTTGCTATTCGGCATCGTATTTGGCCTGGCAAGTATGTTGAAGTCAAAGCATGAAGCATAGTTTTATTGATGAGTACAGCGGCCTTGACAGCTTTGTACACCGCCTGGACCCGCGTACCAAGCTGCTGGGCAGCCTGGCATTTGTGCTGGCGGTAGTTTTAACGCCGGCGGGGACATGGAAGGCGTACGCGGTATATCTGCTGGTCATGATAGGGCTGATATTGCTTTCACGTTTACCGCTGAAATATGTGCTGAAAAGGTCTCTGGTTATCTTCCCGTTTGTTATAGCGGTAGCCATTTTCATGCCCTTTTTTAAACAGGGCCAGGTGGTAGCCGGTTGGGACATCGGTTCGTGGCACATAGCCATCACGTATGAAGGCCTGGCAGTGCTGGTAAATGTCATTGTCAGGTCATGGCTTTGTATCCTTTGCCTGATCGTGTTGTCATCATCTACCAGGTTTGAGCAACTCCTGAACGGAATGTACAGGCTGAGAGTCCCCCACGTATTTGTGCAGATTACCTCGTTTATGTACCGCTACATGTTTGTGCTTGTTGACCAGGCCATGCGCATGCAAATGGCGCGGGACAGCCGAAATTATGGCTTAAACCGCGGCAATATTTTTAAAACAATGGGGAATATGATCGGTATGCTTTTCATACGCAGCTATGAGCGGGCAGAGAGGATTTATGCCGCTATGCTATCCAGGGGTTATTACGGTGAGATCATTGTAGTAAACCAGCTCAGGTTCCGCTTGCCGGATGCCTGTTTTGCGCTCTCCCTGGCGCTGCTACTGGCCTGCCCGGCAGTTATGTGGTGGTGATTGAACTATGCCTCATAAAGCAGTTGAAATAAGCGGGCTGTCTTATATATATCCTGACGGTCAGCGCGGCCTGAAGGAGATTGACCTGACGATATCTTGCGGAGAAAGCGTGGCTTTAATCGGGCCCAACGGGGCAGGGAAATCGACGCTGCTGCTGCATTTAAACGGGATATTAAGAGGGAATACCACGATAAGTGTACAGGGATTACCGGTAAATGATAAGAATATCAGGGAGGTAAGGAGAAAGGTAGGCATGGTCTTCCAGGATCCGGAGGACCAGCTTTTTTCATTAAATGTATTTGAAGACGTGGCATTCGGGCCTGTCAATATGGGGTTCACGGGAGAAGAAGTTGACCGAAGGGTCAAGCAGGCCCTGCAAAAGGTGGGCATGCGGGGATATGAAAAAAGGTCATCTCATCATCTGAGCATAGGTGAGAAGAAGCGTATAGCAATAGCCACGGTGCTCTCCCTTGACCCTGAGATACTGGCCCTCGACGAGCCTACCAGCAGCCTTGACCCGCGAGGTAAATGGACGTTAACAGAACTATTGCGCGGCCTTCCGGTTACAAAGATTATAGCTACTCATGATCTTGACCTGGTTGAATGCCTGTGTGAACGGATAGTAATTCTTGATGAAGGAAAAATTGTAGCCGACGGCAACGCTGAACAAATACTTGCTGACAAAGAGCTGCTGAAGGCGCATGGCCTGGCGAGGGACACTGCGGTGGCAGGGATTTAGGCTGTTAGTTCCAGGCTTATATCCAGCGCCCCGGCGGAATGTGTCAGGGCCCCAACGGAAACCCAATCCACACCAGTTTCTGCTATTGCCCGTACGTTGTCCAGTTTAACTCCGCCGGAAGCTTCAACGGTAGCTTTATGGCCGATTAATTCTACGGCACGGCGCATTTCATCCGTGCCCATGTTGTCCAGCATGACCACGTCTGCCCCGGCAAGGGCAGCGTCCCGGGCGTCCTCTGCTTTCGTGGTTTCTATCTCGATCTTGATATGGCGGGGTGTTTTGTCCCTCGCTTTGCGGACGATATCCCCGATGCCCAGTCCCTGCCGGCGCAGTATGGCAATGTGGTTGTCCTTTATAAGTACCATGTCGCTGAGGTTCATCCGGTGGTTGGTACCCCCGCCGGCGGATACAGCGTATTTTTCCAGTATGCGCAAACCGGGCAGCGTTTTCCGCGTGTCCAGGATCCTTGCAGGCAGGCCGCTGACAGCCCTGACATACGCCGCAGTCAAGGTTGCTATGCCGCTCATGTGCTGAAGGAAATTAAGGGCGGTGCGCTCACCTTTCAATATGCCGGGCAAGTTTCCTTCCACTGTTGCCATAACATCTCCCGGTTTGACCTCGCTGCCGTCATTAATCAGGGTGACGAAATTGAGGAACGGATCAATGCTTTTGAAAACCAGCGCGGCGACCTCCATCCCGGCCACCGTACCCTTCGCCCTGGCTATAAAACTGGCCCTGCCTCGCATATTTGCAGGCATGATGGTGTCGGTGGTAACGTCACCGCCTGCAAGGTCTTCATCGAGAGCCCTCTCTACAATGTCTTCCACCTCGGGCAAATGGTCGCTTAATCTAATCATGAACCAATCAGCTCTGCCGTGCAGTATCCTTTCAGCAGCCATAGAAATTGGCAGGGCCCGCCGAGAATGATATATCAATAACCTGCCCGACTCAAATTATGCCGGCAGCGGCACGTTTGGTTGACATCAAATTGCTGTGCTAAAATCCCCGTTGGACTGTGCCGGGCTTGCGCCGGTCCACGTAATATTTGGATATGAACCTTTATCATTTAAGCCGGCTGCTCCAGTCAATGCCTGAATTTGAACGGCTTCTGCTGGAACTGCAGGGAAAGCAAAGGGTAAGGGCAGGGCTGTGCCTGCCGGACCAGTTTCTGCCTTTTTTTGCAGCCGCCACTTACGGAAGCCTGGGGAAGACGGTATTGCTCGTTACGGCGCATGCCGAAGCGGCCAGGAGGTGCTTCGAACAGGTAAAGCTTTGGCTGCCTGATACCAATGTGCCGCAGTTTTTTCCGGAAGCAGATTTGCTGGGGAGTGGTTCTTCTATCGACCCTATGACCAATTCGGAACGGCTGAAGGTGATGTCACTGCTGTCCGGCTATAAAACCCCGGCTGAAAAGGGTGCAGCCCCTCCCTTTGTTATGTGTTGTGCTGCAGCCCTGATCAGCAGATCGATGGGGCCGGCTAAGTTCACAGCGGGCTACCTCGAGATAAAAAATGGCATGAGCATAAGTCAGTCTGCGCTGCTTGAACGGCTGCAGTCGGCGGGGTATGTATTTGAGGATATGGTAGAGATACCCGGCACCTTCAGCAAGAGGGGTGGCATTGTCGATGTATTTCCCTGCGGCCATGAATCGCCGGCCAGGATCGAGTTTTTTGGAAACGTAATTGAGAGTCTGCGGCTATATGACCCGAAGTCGCAAAGATCCATTGACCGGGTGCCGGCGCTGGTTGTGCCGCCCGCCGGGGAGCGGGCGGCAGGTGATACGGCAAATCTGCTGGATTACCTGCCGGGTGACGCCATTTTACTTTTGGACAATGTTCAGCGGATTGAGTCAGAGGTAGGGCGTATCAGGACTGAAGCCGCCAGCCTTGATATATCCGGTATCAGTGAAGGGGATGTATCAGGAAAGGACGCCGGTTATTTTGGCTGGGAAGATATTGAAAACAAGATCAAAGGCCGGGACAAAGTCGTTGAGTTGAGCCCCTGGGATGAGGGTGAAGAGCGGGGCGAAGGCCACTACCGCCTTCCTATCAGAGGCGCCCCTGACTTCTCCGCGAGGTTTTCAGCTTTTCTGGACAGGTTGCCCGAATTGATGACCGGGGGTGGCAGGGTACTGGTTGTCAGTCAGCAGGCGGAGAGGATAAGGGAATTGCTGCAAGAGCGTGATATCAGCGTAAATCCTTTAAAAGCGCTTGACGGCCTGCCACCGCTTAATTCAGTAAGCCTGCTGCAGGGTTCACTGGATGGAGGATGGCAGCTTGACGATGAATTGCTGCTGCTGTCAGATGCCGAGCTTTTTGGAAACATAAAGAGACGGCGTTTTGCTAAAACGAGGCCTGTCAGGCACCACCTTTTCCTCAGCGATATCAGCATCGGCGACGCGGTCGTACATGTGGAGCATGGTATCGGGCGGTTTGCCGGTGTCAGCAGGAAGATCAGTGCAGGTGTAGAAAGGGAGTATTTGACGTTGGAATATGCGCGTGGAGACCTGCTTTACGTGCCTGTGGACCAGGTTGACAGGGTGAGCCTGTACATAGGCGGAAGCGAGAAGACTGCATCGCTAAGCCGCCTGGGTTCGCAGGATTGGAGCAGGGCGCAGCAAAGGGTGAGGGAATCGGTTGCCAATATAGCCGGTGAGCTTATCGAGCTATATGCCGGCCGGGTTGCCGGAGGAGGAATCACTTTCTCGAAGGATACGCTCTGGCAACAGGAGTTGGAAGCCTCGTTCCCATACCTCGAGACCCCTGACCAACTGGAAGCGATTGAGGCAGTCAAATCAGACATGGAGTCAGCGCGGCCGATGGACCGGCTGGTCTGCGGCGATGTGGGTTACGGAAAAACTGAAATTGCCCTGCGCGCTGCCTTCAAGGCCGTCATGGACAGCAAGCAGGTGGCCATAATGGTTCCCACTACTATTTTAGCGCAGCAGCACATGGATACTTTCAGTGACAGGCTAAAGGCTTTCCCTGTCAAAGTTGCCGTGCTGAGCCGCTTTTGTTCGGCCAGGGAACAGTTGGATGTGATCGCAGGCATAGCAGAGGGGACGGTGGATATATGCATCGGTACGCACAGGATCCTGCAAAAGGACGTGCAATTTAAGGACCTTGGACTGGTCATAATTGACGAAGAACAGCGTTTTGGCGTGGTCCACAAGGAGCATTTCAAAAAGATGAGGCAGTCGGTTGACGTGCTTACGTTGAGCGCTACCCCCATACCCCGGACGATGCACATGGCGCTTTCGGGAATAAGGGATATGAGCACCATTGAGACGCCGCCGGAAAGCCGGTTGCCCGTGATTACATATGTGGGCGAATACAATGACAGGCTGGTCAGGGAAGCCTTGCTGCGCGAGATGGAGCGTGATGGACAGGTGTTTATCGTACATAACAGGGTTCACAGCATAGGCGAGTTGGCATCCAGGGTGGCCGGCCTGGTGACGGAGGCCAGGATATCCGTGGCGCATGGACAACTGGAGGAGGATAAGCTCGAGGAAATCATGTCTGATTTCACACAGGGCAAGAGCGATGTGCTGGTTACAACCACCATTATTGAGTCGGGCCTGGATATGCCGAATGTCAACACCCTGATCGTGGATAATGCGGATAAGATGGGGCTGACCCAGCTTTACCAGTTGCGCGGGAGGGTGGGGCGTGGAGCCAATGCTGCATATGCCTATTTCCTGTTTGATTCCGGTAAAAACTTAACCGACCAGGCCATCGAGAGGCTGAAGGTAATCGCGCGGGCAACTGAATTGGGAGCAGGCTTTGCCATTGCCATGAAGGATCTCGAAATAAGGGGAACAGGCAACCTGCTGGGTGTTGAGCAGAGCGGGAATATAGCTGCCGTGGGATTTAGTTATTACTGTCAGTTGCTTGAGGACGCGGTCGAAGAGATTAAAGCGCGGCGCGATGGCCGCGCGGCGCTTAAAAAGGTGGATCCCGCCAGCGTTTCCATAGATCTGAAGATCCCCGCTTTCATCCCCGATATCTTTATCGGTGATACGAGGACAAGGTTTAATATCTACAGCAGGCTGGCCAGGGTGACCAGCCTGGATGAAGTACAGGACATAAGTAAAGAACTCGTTGACAGGTTTGGCAGCATGCCCGAAGAGGTTACCAATTTATTGTACGTGGTGGAGACGAGGCAATCAGCTATAAAGGCGGGTATCGAGTCGATTGCTCGAGACGGTGAGACCATAATTGTGTCGTTCAATGACAATAACCCGGTTGACCTCAGCAGGGTAAGCGCTTTGAAAAACAGGGCCATCCGGAGGGGTAACAAGCAGTTCAGGATTGATACTGCGCTATTGGCGCAAGGGTGGATGAAGCTGTTAAAAGAATTGGTTCTGGAATTATCTGCCGGCGGTGGATCGGCACACGGACAGCCGGGCTATTAGTCTTCAACTCCTGCTTCTTGCAGGTAATCAATCATATCCTGTATGGTGACCAGGCTATCGGAATCTTTGCCGGGTATTTCAAATTGATTGCCCTGTTTGCTGAAGCTGTCTTCAATTGTAGTAAAGAATTCGGCCAGGTCATCGGGGTCCATATTGAGATCAGCAATGAACGAAGCGGACGGCTCGATGGAGGCAGGGTCAACGCCCAACTCATCAACAAGGATTTTACTTATTTTGTCGAATAGATTGAGCATCTCATTCCTCGGGTCAATTATACGATGTGGGATACCTGTCAATCAATCTGATTTTTTCGTTCTTTATCATTTGATAGCACGCCGCCCAGCACTCCATTTATAAATTTTGGGGATGTGTCGGAGCCGAACTCTTTGGCCAGTTCCACTGCTTCGTTGACAGCCACCTTGGCCGGCGTTTTATTACTGATGATGATCTCGTAGAGTGCTATCCCTAAAATATTGCGGTCCATGGGAGACAACTGATCCACGGGGAATGCCGCGGCAAAGCGCTTGATGGTGCTGTTCAACTGTTCCCGGTTATCAAGGACGCCGTGTACCAGCTCGCATGCAAAGCCAGCGCCATCACCACCCAGGGATTTCACCTTGAGCGTACGTTCGAGGACGGAGTCAGGGCTGTTGGCTGCAAATTCCAACTCAAAAAGTGTTTGCAGTGCGACAATCCTGGCAAGATGCCTCAGACCTATGGGCATAAAATCACTGGAAGAAAGTAACTTTACCGCAATCAACCCCGGCTTAGAATCTTCCGCCTTTACGCCACTTGATTATCTCACTGGTCTTCTCGGCATTGCTGAGGTTGAAAGTCAGTGCACCGGGGCTTATCAATTTAATGTATTTAGTCAGGGTATCGCCCGGCCCCACTTCAAAGAATGTGGTTATGCCGCGGGCAAGCATGGTTTCCACCGACTGCTGCCATTTTATGCAATGTACTATCTGGCTTATCATCTCTTCCTTGAGGGCTTCAAGCGAATTCATGGACTGCGCTGTTACGTTGGATACAATGGGTACCGTGGGCTGTTCATATTTGAATTGTGATACGGCGTTTATCATGCCGTCCAGGGCAGGTTCCATCAGTGAAGAATAAAAGGCGCCGCTGACCCTGACCGGCTGGATGCGCTTGGCTCCTTTTACATGCGCCAGCCTCCTGGCCTTGGCCAATTTATGCTCATCCCCGCTGATAACCATGTTTTCGGGCGCATTTATATTGGACAACTCAACCCCGGTTGTAAGGCACACACCCTCGACAATATCCTTGTCGAGGTCCATAATCTGCAGCATACCGCCGGGCTTGCGCCGGCCAGCTTCATTCATGAGCCGCCCACGTTCGCGTATGAGGCGGACGGCATCGCCTAACTGCATCACCCCGGATACCACCATGGCGGCATATTCCCCGCACCCATGGCCGGCTACCAGTGTGGGCGTTGGAAGCGCTCCGCCGCTGATCTCTTCGCCGGCCTTGAGGCAGGCAATGCTCACGGTCATGATAGCTGCCTGGGCATTCATTGTCTGCGCCAGGTCCTCTTCAGGGCCTTCAAAGCAAAGCCTTGATAGCGGGAACCCTAGCGCCTTATCTACCTCGTCGAATACTTCCCTGGCGGAATTGTAGTGGACGTAAAAGTCGAGGCCCATTCCGACCTGCCTGGATTCTTGTCCTGGAAATACGTAGGCCACTTTTACATCTTCGACCATCTAATTCCCTCCTTGATTTAACAAATCAGCCTGGCGACCAGATTTTATTTGCCCTTCTTTTTCGGGCTTTTGATCTCCAGCACTTCCCTGCCGTCGTAAGTACCGCACGCCGGGCATACCTGGTGAGGCAGCTTTGTGCCATGGCAGCGGGAACACTCTATAAACGCTGTAGGGGTCTTTGCAAGGTGACTGCGCCTTTTTCCCTGGCGCGCTTTGGGGTATTTTTTCTTAGGAAGTGGTGCCATTTATATTTTGCTCTCCTTTTCTAATTGTACTAATTTGTCCCAACCTGGGTCAGCGGTCCGGGTTGTGTGACTGCAATCGCCACGTGCCAACTCCTGGCCGCAGACGGGGCAAAGACCCAGGCAATCCGGCCTGCACAACAGCCTGGTCGGTATTGCCATGACTATATACTGTCTGATTGCTTCGCTTAAGTCAAGGATGTGATTATCGGCAATCGTAAATTCCTCAGGCGGTGGGTTAAGGTGGACGCCTGAAGTGATATCGATAACCGGGAAAAACTCCTCCTCCATTATAAACGAAATTTGTTCTTTTGCTTCTTCCAGGCAGCGGGAACAGTAACCTGTTATATCGGTGCTAAACTTACCTGCAGCGAGAATACCGCGGCTGGTACGAATCAGTTCGACATTGCCTTTTACGTGATTCTCGCCATATTCGCCGGCCAGCGCGTCAACTTCATAATTTCGTTTCGCTCCGACCGGCTCCTTGAGGAGCCGAGCGACATTTATTTGCATTGCAGTAGATACGGCTTTGAATTTAGCACATTATATGCAGATATACGTGTAATGTCAAGGAAACGAACGTAAGATCACACATGCCTTGACTGAGATTGATCAAAGGATTTAAACTGTGCGGGCAAAAGAACTTGAGAAAGGAGTTAAGACACAGGATATGAAAGTTGTATTTATTGAAGACATTTCGGCCAAAGAGAAAAAGGGTGATATCAAAGAGGTGTCTAACGGATATGCGAGGAACTACCTGTTGCCGAGGGGCCTGGCGTTACCTGCGACTTCCGGAGCCCTCAAGGCCGCGGAGAAAATCTCACAGGCGCGGGAGAGGAAACGCGTGCGCCAGCATGATGAGTATGCTGAGCTTGCTAAGCTGATCGAAGGGAAAGAACTGCGCTTCAAGGGCAAGGCCAGCTCCAAGGGCACTCTGCACGGGTCTATTACATCTGCCGATATAGCGGACAGATTATCCAGCCTCATAAACGTTGACATCGATAAGAAAAAGATCGCCTTGAAAAATTCGCTGCACAACATAGGCGAATATGAGGTAGAAGTGGTTTTTACCAAGGATGCTACGGCCAAGATCATGGTCGTAATTGAAAGGGAAGCAGCCTGAAGTCATGAGAGAAACCCTGCCACCCTACGACCTGGATGCCGAAGAAGCGCTGCTCGGCTCGCTGCTGATTGACAGTGAGTCTATCACGGAGATAGACACCATAGTAGGGGCAGAGGATTTTTTCAGAGAACAAAACCAGTTCGTATTCGGGACCTGTCGCAATCTTTTCCAGCGCGACGAGGCCATAAATCAGATTACAGTGGCGCAGGAACTTGTCAGGCTTGGGAAGCTGGACGAAGCAGGGGGAGCTGCCTACCTCAGTCATCTGGTGTCCATGGTCCCGACCTCCCTGCATGTGCGGCACTATGCGCAAATAGTGTACCGGCTGGCTACCATGCGCCGCCTCATCAGCGCGGCAGGGCAGATTGAGTCGATTGGATACAAGGCTGATCCTGATGTGGACCTTTCCCTGACGCGCTCAGAGGACATAATTTTTAAGCTCCGCACCAGGCAGGGGCGGGGCGAATTCATACCCATTCAGGAGGCGCTCAACCGCTATTTTGAGGAGGCGGCAAATAAGACTACCTACGACAAGGATAAACAGAACTTACGCACAGGTTTTAAGGCCATTGACAATGCCCTCGGCGGTCTGCAGCGTTCCGAACTGGTTATCCTCGCTGCCAGGACCAGCATAGGCAAGACAAGTTTGGCCCTTAATATTGCGCGCAACGCAGCTGTAAATCAAAAGGCCTGCGTTGCCCTTTTCAGCCTTGAGATGTCGCGGCGCGAGATAATCCAGAGGCTATTATCGAGTGAAGCCAATATCGAGTCGCAGCATTTCAGGAAGGGGCGTTTTTCCGATATTGAGGAACGCCTGCTACAGCGTGACATAATCCCCAGGCTGGCGGAGACTTCCATATATATAGATGACACCCCCAACATGCGTATCAGCGAGGTGCGCAGCAAGGCCAAGAGGCTTCATCTGAAGTACAACGTTGACCTGGTAGTGCTTGATTACATCCAGCTATTGAGGGGTGATTCGAGGAACGATAACAGGGTGCAGGAGATGACCGAGATTACCCAATCGCTCAAGGCGCTTGCGCGTGAACTGGATACGCCCGTATTAGCCTTATCGCAGCTAAGCCGCAATATCGAGCACCGCCAGGAAGGCAAAAGGTTGAAACAGCAGGTCAGGCCCCAACTTTCAGATCTGCGTGACAGCGGCAGCATTGAACAGGACGCGGATGTGGTGCTCTTTATTCATCGATGGGATAAGATATATCCTACTGAGGAAGACTGGATCCGTGAGTTCGGGGAAGACTCGCCTTATCCCAAGGGCATAGCACAGATAATTATTGCCAAGAACCGCAACGGGCCCACCGGCGAAGTCCCCCTCAGGTTTATACAGGAAACAACCAAATTCGATAACTTCGACAGCAGCGTGGTTGAGGTGGGCACCCTGTATTAAAGGTATATAAGGATATGGAAGACAGCAATTTCAGGGGGTTCCCTGCCAGGGTAGAGGTCACGCCTTTGCCCAACGTGTTTTTCAGTGAAGTGCTGTTGATTGTTAATAACCTGCTTGAATTGAAAGCCGTCATGCAGGTATTTTTCCTGCTCAGCCGGAGAAAAGGTTACCCCAGGTTTATAAGTTTAAGCGAATTGAGCGGGAACGCTGTGATTGCGGCGGAGTTGCGCAGGATAACGGGCGATTCAGATGCGCTGCTTAGAAATGCCCTTGAGTCGGCTGTGAAGCACGGAATATTGCTGCATGTCCCTATAGGCGTGGACGGGAAATCAGACGACGCTTACTTTATTAATAACCAGGCCGAAAAGGATACCATCAGCAAGATTATCAGTGGTACTTTGAAGATACCCAGCGTGGAGATCAGGGTCCTGGAGGAGCCTGCGAGCGAGCAACCCCGGGATATTTACAGCCTCTATGAGCGCAATATAGGTATGCTTACCCCTATTTTGGCCGAGGAACTGCAGGAAGCGGAGCACCGTTACCCGCCGGAATGGATCCAGGAGGCCTTTCGCGAGGCATTGAGGTCAAATGTACGAAATTGGAAATACATACACGGCATATTAAAGCGTTGGGACAGAGAAGGGAGGAAAGATGGAAAACCTGTCGGAGATTCTCAAAAAGAAGGAGATCCCGATAAATACATCCGCGGAAAATACGGACATATGGTCCAGCGGTAGTCAGGGGGAGCCCGTGCCAGGCGATCAGCAGGTTGCTGCCTGCCCTGTGTGCAGGGGAACGCGTTTTGTTCACCCCGCCTTACCCTCGGGGGAATCCGATTATTCGCGGTTGATACCTTGCATATGCGCCAGGGATGATATCGGTAAAAGAAGATTGGCGCGGCTGCAGGCCATAAGTAACCTGGGCGGCCTTTCAAAACTTACTTTCGACAGTCTGCTGCCGTTGGGCCGGAGCAGCGACGCAGTTTCGCAAAAACTCTTTCAACTTGCCCTTGATGAAATCCGCAAGTTTGCGGAAAACCCGCAGGGTTGGATTGTGCTGGTGGGGCCTGTGGGCAGTGGTAAAACACATCTTGCCTGTGCAGTTGCCAACTACCGCATAGCTATGGGGAATTCCGTCTTCTACATTGCGGTCGCGGAATTGCTTGATCACCTCCGGTCGGCATACAGCCCCGGCAGCGATGTTGAATATGATGAACTGTTTGAGCAGATAAAGAACAGCCCCCTGCTCATACTTGATAACCTTAATTATTCTGCCACAACCGCGTGGTCCAAGGGCAAACTCGAGCAACTGCTTGAGCACCGCTTCAACGGCAGGTTGCCCACACTCATGACAACAGGGATGTCGGTTGAGGAGCTTGGCGCTGATTATGCCGGTCATATTAATGATACGGATATCAGCAAGGTGCTGATTCTAAAAAAGGAGTCATCCAGCCTGCAGAGCATTGACAGCCTTGATCTTGAGCTGCTAAAGAATATGAGGTTCAGCAATTTCGACAGTAAACGTTTGAGCCTGCATGAGGATATCAGGCAGAACCTGCAGCAGGCCTTCAGCATCGCGAGGGACTTTGCCCTATCCCCGCAGGGCTGGCTCATTTACCAGGGTTTGAACGGTTGCGGCAAAACGCACCTCTCAGCAGCTATAGCAAATGAGCTGCGCGAGTCAGGCAAAGAAGTTCTCTTTATCGTGGTGCCCGACCTTCTGGACCACCTGCGGGCGTCATTCGGCCCTGAGAGCAGGGTGTCTTACGACGCGCTGTTTGAAAAAATTAAAAAGATTCCTGTGCTGGTACTTGACGATTTCGGTGAGCATTCCGCCACGTCATGGGCCCAGGAGAAACTGTACCAGTTGATAAACTACCGTTATAATGCCCGCCTGGCTACGGTCATTACCACCTGCCTCAATCTTGAGGAGATTGAAAACAGGGTGAGTTCGCGTATGGTTGATCCCAGTATAAGCATGGTGTTTAACATAATTGCGCCCGACTACAGGGGCGATATTAAAACCGCCAGGACGGGGCGGCCCCGTCCGCGGACTAAGAGTTAGGCCGGCGCGGATAATTCTTTGAAGCTACCCGCTTTTCCTGATAAAATACTTTCTAACGCGAAAGTGGAAAGTATAGTAGTTAATCAACCCGTATTAGTCTTAAATGAGAACTACCTGCCGCTGAACATTTGCAGGGTGCGACGGGCAGTGGTGTTGGTGCTGGTCGGAAAAGCCGAGGTGGTGGAGAATGGGCGCGGGTATTTTTCGGCCAGTTCCGGCAGTTACGAGATCCCGTCCGTGATCAGGCTGATTTACCTGGTGCGCAGGCAGTCACACCCGCGCAAGATGACCAAAATGGAGATATTCAACCGTGATAAATACACGTGCCAGTATTGTGGCAGGGAAGGACGGGAATTGACACTGGACCACGTGATGCCCAGGCGCTTAAATGGTCAGCATACATGGGAAAACATCGTGGCAGCGTGTATCCCCTGTAACAGGAAGAAGGCGGGCAGGACACCTACTGAAGCAGGGATGCCATTGTTGAGGGCGCCGCGCGCACCCGGCAATATCGGTTTTTATGTGCCCTTTCAGTATTTAAATGCCCGGTCGGAATGGGAAAAATATTTACCGCATAAAAGGTGACGTCGCCGGCATCAGGGCTTCCTGTTATCGACGATGACGGCCTCGGCGTTGGGGACCTCGATTGTCACACCCGTTTCCAGCTGAATCATCAATGTTTCCTTCATGACATTTCTCCCTACAATCCTGCCCTTGCCCATCTTGGTTATGGTCTCCTGCCCCATATCGGGAAGTTTGCCCCTCATGCTGTGATACTGCTCATATTCATAGCCCAGGCAGCATAGAAGCCGGCCGCACAGTCCGGACGTTTTCATTGGGTTAAGGGCAATGTCCTGTTCCTTGGCCATTTTTATGGATACGGGCATGAATTCGCTGAGAAACGAGACACAGCACAACTGGCAGCCGCATTTTCCAACACCGCCTATAAGTTTTGCCTCGTCCCGGGCACCCACCTGCCGCAGTTCGACGTGCGCCCTCAGTTCATGGCTGAGTTTGCGCACAAGCTCACGGAAGTCCACCCTTTTCTCAGAGTAGAAAAATATTATCAGGTGGCTCCCATCCAGGTTGTACTGTGAGTAGATCACCTTCATAGGAAGGTTAAGGCTCTGGATGAGTTCCTTGGATTTGGCCAGCGCTTTCTTAGCCCGGTCCTTTTGAAATTGGGACTGAGATATGTCCTCGGGCGTTGCCAAACGTATGACAGGCTTGAAAGGCTCAGCCTTCTCAGCCGGCGTCACTTCCTTTACCCCGATGATAACCTTGCCCAGTTCAATACCGCGGTTGGTTTCAACTATGACAAGGTCATTCACCTTGAGGTCAAGGCCGGCTGTATCAAAGGAGTAAATCTTCCCGGCCTGCATAAACCTGATGCCTGCAACGTTGGCCATCAGTTATTTGCTCCGGCTGAATTTATTGCATAATCAGCTCTCTTCTCTTTTTTGGGCATATCCAGCATGAGTACCTCCAGGAGGAGGTGTACGTTGGCATTATATGAGAGGTTTACCATCATCCTGTTCAGGCTGTCTATAAATTCTTTTATCTCAAGGATTGTTAACATGTTTGCCCAGGATTTTATATCGTTTATTTTATCCACGTTGGTGGCAGCATCTTCACAATTATATTTCAGCAGCATTACGTCACGGCACCACGAGAGCCAGAGCTTGATCACCTCTTCCACATTGTTCCTGTCGGAGGGCAATTGCTGTATATATGATAACCTGTCCGACCATGATCTGGTCAAGAGGGAGGCAAATTCATCCAGCCGCGTGTCCCGGCTTTGCAGGTAGCTGTTGTCGGCGATAGCGGCTATGGCCCAACCCAGGCAGCCGCCTGAAAGCCTCGATACTATTTTTATTTTATCGGGGTTGCTGCCATTAATTATTTTCAGCCGGCTCTCTATCTCAGCTATAGCTACGGGTTTAAGCTCAAACCGCTGGCATCTTGACAATACTGTCGGTAAAAGCGCACTTTCCTGGGACGTGAGCAACAAAATAATCACATGTTGCGGCGGCTCCTCAAGCGTTTTTAGCAGGCAGTTGCCGGCCTCTACTGACATCAGGTCGGCGTCATCAATAATGAATACCTTGTAGTTGCCTTCATAAGGAGGCAGGTTGGAACCCCTCTGAAGAAGCTCCCTCACCGTATCTATTCCTATCTCGGTGGCCTTTCTCCTGTCCTTCTGATCCCGGCCCGCGTATTTATCGATGACTATTACGTCGGGGTATTTCCCCTGCTGGATTCGCTGGCAGGCGCGGCATGATCCGCAGGGGGGAGTGCCATCGCAGCAGTTTAGGGCGCTGGCCAGGTCCAGTGCGAGAGTCATCTTGCCTATATGAGGCGGGCCTACCAGCAGGTATGCGTGCGCCAGGGAACGCCTCTTAATCGAGTCCCTGAGAAAATTGATGATGCGGTCCTGGCCGGCTGTGCGCCACACTTAGGACTTCCCCAAAACATCATATTTCATAAGGTCGGAATACTTCTGTCCCCGGCGGATTATCCTTGACCTGCCCGCACTGACCATCACAATGGGTGGATGCGGAACCATGTTGTAATTGCTCGACATGGGAACGCAGTATGCCCCGCAAACAGGTATGGCGACGAGGTCACCGGCAGTTACCTCCGGCATGTCTATATCCTTTATAAGCAGGTCACCTGATTCGCAGTAACGGCCGGCAATGGTGATTTTGCGGGTATTCTCGGCATTAACTTTGTTGGCCAGCAGGGCTTCATATTTGGCTTCATATAGGGCGGGACGGATGTTGTCTCCCATCCCTCCGTCCACGCAGACATAGGTCCTGACCGACGGTATATCCTTTATCGAGCCCACGGTGTAAATAGCTACCCCTGAGCGGGCGATTATGCTGCGGCCGGGCTCAATGATAAGCCTCGGTTTGTGCAGGCCAAACTTCAAAGTCAAAGCCATCAGATTGCCCACGATCGCCTCAGCATAGCTGGAAACGGGCGGGATCTCAGCCGAACTGATATACCTTACCGCGAAACCGCCGCCGGGACTGAACTCCTTCATGGTAAATGAATGTTTGGACTTCATGGCCGCGGCGAATTTTAAAACGACTTCCAGCCCCTGTTTGTATGGACCTGTTTCGCTGATAGGAGAACCGAGATGGAAATGCAGTCCGTGCAGCGCGATATTCTTCAGCAGCAGGGCCTTTTTGACCGCTTCCTCCGCCTGGCCCGTTCCTATGGGTAAGCCGAATTTGCTGTCAAGTATGCCTGTAGTGGTGTGCTTGTGAGTGTGTGGATCGATGCTGGGATTAAGCCGCAGCAATATGTTCGCCTTTATCCTTCTTCCTGCAGCCAGCCTGTTGAGCAGTTCAAGTTCATGTAGATTGTCCACCACTATCCGGCCCAGGCCCCAGTCCAGTGCCATATTCAGTTCCTTCTCACTCTTGTTGTTACCGTGAAAAAAAACCTCCGCAGGATCAAAACCGACGGCCTGGGCAACACTTATCTCGCCGCCGGACACGGTATCCAGGCCCATTCCCTCTTCCTTTATTATGTGTGCCACCGCCTTATTGATGAAGGCTTTGGACGCGTAGGCGACGGTGGTGTCCTTATAGCGCGTCCTGAACTCGTGCAGGTATTCCCGGCACTGGCTGCGTATGGTGGCCTCGTCAAAAACGTAGAGTGGAGAACCGTATTTGCGCACCAGGGCGGCAGAGTTGCAGCCGCCCAGCATCAGTTGACCGTGCCGGTTGACATCCGCGCTTATTGGGAATAAATCGAGCCTCTTTGCAGACATATTAATACCCTGAACGTAAATTGGATTATTTTAAAAGGTATTATACACCAATATATGTTAAGGCTGTCACCCCTTTTTCATTCAAGCGCGCAGACCGTTGCTGTTCTTCAAAAAAATAAATCCACGCGTGTATTTGACAGACGTTACGATATTTGCTATATTACGAATTTGCGATTATGTCAATTTTACTCATGGCCCAATGCTGTTGTCCCGTGTAAATACTTCCGTTTATGTCAGCTTATATTTAATTTGACCGACTATTTCGCAGTCAACCGGGAACTAACTTAGGACAGGAGAGGATATATCTATGTCTATCGCCGCGGAGAATAATGCACTGCCTATTGTCAAGAGCAAAAACTATGCCCGCCTGCCCCAGGTGCTTGAGATACCGAACCTGATCCAGGTGCAACTCGATTCTTTCAGGTGGTTTATGGAGGAAGGGATCAAGGACCTGCTGCAGGAAGTGTCCCCTATAAAGGATTTCACCGGCGGTAAGATGGAACTTTCCTTCACCGGTTACGAATTCCGCCCGCCAGTTCACGATGTCGCTATGTGCCGTGAGAGGGACATGAGCTATCAGTCCAATCTTTATGTGCGTACCAGCCTGCTGATAAAAGAGACAGGCGAAATGAAGGAGCAGGAAGTGTTCATGGGCGAGATCCCGCTCATGACGGCGAACGGGACCTTCATCATCAGCGGTGCGGAAAGGGTGGTGGTCAACCAGTTGATCCGCTCGCCGGGCGTGTATTTTACCCAGGTTACTGAGGACAGCGGGAGGCGGCTGTGCAATGCCAAATTGATCCCTGAACACGGCGCCTGGCTTGAGTTTGAGACTTCAGGCAAGGACGTGATCTGGGCCAAGATTGATGGCCGGCGCAAGATAGGTGTAACAACCTTGCTGCGTGCAATCAGCGGGGAAGGTGAACCCGAGGACGCGTTGAACTGCAATACGGATGAGGAATTGATGGAGCTGTTCAAGGCCGATGACGATAACCCCGAGCACAGGTACATCTCGTCCACAATCGACAAGGAACCGGAATCGATCAGGACCAAGAAGGAATCGCTCATTGATATTTATAAGAAACTGCGTCCCGGGGAGCCGCCTGACGGTGAGAGTGCCAAAAGTTTAATAATCAACATGTTTTTTCATCCCAGGAGGTATGACCTTGGCAGGATAGGCAGGTTCAAGCTTAATAAGAGGCTTGAATATGATGAGCTTAATTACAACGTGACGTCACGCGCTCTCAAACCGCGTGACCTGGTGGAGATTATCCGCAAGATCATACAGATAAATAATGAAAAAATAGTGCCCGATGATATCGACCACCTGGGCAACCGGCGCGTTAGGACCACAGGCCACCTCATACAGAACCAGTTCAGGGTCGGACTGATCAGGCTGGAGCGCACGATCAAGGAGAGGATGAGCCTGCAGAGCGATGATCCCGCCCCTACTAACCTTATTAATAACAGGCCCATCATCGCCTCGATGAGGGAATTTTTCGGTGGCTCGCAACTCTCGCAGTTCATGGACCAGACCAACCCCCTGGCCGAGCTTACTCACAAGCGCAGGCTTTCGGCCATGGGACCGGGCGGGCTTTCCCGTGAGCGTGCCGGCTTCGATGTTCGCGATGTGCACCACTCCCATTACGGCAAAATATGTCCCATTGAAACGCCGGAGGGCCCCAATATCGGCCTGATCGGTTCCCTGGCTACGTACGCGCGCATAGACAGCCTGGGCTTTATCGAAACCCCCTATCGCAAAGTTTACCGGGAATTGAGCAATAACTCCCCAAAGCTGGCGGGCAAGACGTTGAGACAGGATGTGCACGATAGCAGGAAGAAAATCGTGGCCGCGGCGGGTACACTGGTTGACGATGCGCTGGCTAAAAGGATCGCCGCCATGTCATCCGCCGACATTAAGATCGTGCCCTATGTCTCGGACAAAATAGAATATTTTACTGCCGACAGGGAAACCAATAAGTGCATAGCCCAGGCCAACGCCCCTCTTAACGCCAGGGATGAATTCAAGGAAGATCGTGTGGGCGCAATCCGCAGCGGTAAGTATGTTTTAGAGCCGCCCGAGAAAATCGATTACATGGACGTTTCGCCCAAGCAGGTATTCAGCGTTACCACTGCTCTCATCCCCTTCCTCGAACATGACGATGCCAACCGTGCCCTGATGGGTTCAAATATGCAGCGCCAGGGCGTACCGTTGGTCAAGCCGGAAGCTCCTCTTATCGGCACCGGCATGGAACGAGAGGTAGCCAAGTACAGCGGGCAGGTGGTATATGCAGTGGAAAAGGGCGAAGTGGTGGCCGTTGACAGCAAGAAGATAACCATCAAGAGTGATGGCAAGAAGCGGGATTACTCCCTGACCAAGTTTTACCGCACCAATCAGGGCACGTGTATTAACCAGCGCCCGGTGGTAAGGCGGGGAGATAACGTTGTTCCCGGGCAGGTTATAGCTGACGGGGCGGCCACGCAGAATGGCGAATTGGCGCTCGGTCAGAACGTGCTTTGCGCCTTCATGACTTGGAGGGGCTACAACTTTGAAGACGCCATTATAATCAGCGAGAAGCTGGTTAAACAGGATAAATTCACTTCCATCCATATCGAGAAACACGAAGTTGAGGCACGCGAGACAAAGCTGGGAAGGGAGGAGATCACCAAGGACATCCCCAACGTGGGAGAGGAGAGCCTGAGGGACCTGGACGAGTACGGTGTCATAAGGGTCGGCGCCGAAGTCGGGCCCGGCGATATCCTGGTGGGCAAGATAACGCCCAAAGGCGAAACTGAGCTGACAGCCGAGGAAAAGCTGTTAAGGGCTATCTTTGGTGAGAAAGCACGTGAGGTGAAAGATACTTCGCTGAGGGTACCCCACGGTGAGGGTGGTAAAGTAATAGAAGTTACGGAATTCAACAGTGATAACCATGTTGACCTCCCGGCAAACGTGATCAAGTTAGTCAGGGTCTGGATAGCCCAGCGCCGCAAGATCTCGGTAGGAGACAAGATGGCCGGGCGGCATGGCAACAAAGGCGTAATATCGATCATATTGCCGGAAGAGGATATGCCCTTCATGCCTGACGGCAGGGCCATAGATATCGTGCTCAACCCCATCGGGGTGCCATCAAGGATGAACATAGGCCAGATACTGGAAACGCACCTGGGTTTGGCCGCCGACATATTCGGTGAAAAAGTAATCAACCCGATATTTGACGGCGCCGATACGGTGGCCGTTGAGGACGCGCTGGGCAAGGCCTGGATAGTGCACAGGGCGCGAAAAGAAGGCATTATCAACCAGGACCGCCTTGACAGTGAAGGGCTTGCCCTTGTCAAGAAATGGCTGGGCGATCATGTCATAAATGCTGATAAAGTGTTCGAGGGAAGTGGCAAGTACCTCGGCGAAGCCAGGCGGGCCAGCTTGATACTGTGGCTGGAAAAAGAGATCGGTGGAGATGTAGCTGTTTCCAGGAATATTAGCAATGAGGAATTGGACGAGAGAGTTGAGGCGGCATACCTCGAGAAAAAGATTGTTCCGCCCACCTTCGGCAAGATCCAGTTGCGGGATGGCAAGACCGGCGAGCTTTTCGACCAACCCGTCACGGTAGGCATAATCTATATGATGAAACTGATACATCTCGTCGATGACAAGGTGCATGCCAGGTCAACGGGGCCCTATTCGCTGATTACGCAGCAGCCGCTGGGTGGAAAGGCGCAGTTCGGCGGGCAGCGCTTTGGCGAGATGGAGGTGTGGGCGCTCGAGGCTTACGGCGCCAGCCATACCCTGCAGGAGCTGCTGACCGTCAAATCGGATGATGTCCAGGGCAGGGCCAAGGCTTACGAGGCCCTGGTCAAGGGAGAGGATGTGCTCCAGCCCGGAGTGCCCGAGTCATTTAAAGTTCTGTACATGGAACTGCGCAGCCTCGGGTTGGCGGTCGAGTTATTCAGCGAAGAGGACCAGAGTATAAACCTGTTTGAAGACAAGAAGAAAATTGGCGGGCTACCCAAAGCTTTAAGATAGGGGATAAAAAGTGTTCGAAATAAACGATTTTAACGCAATACGCATCTCCCTGGCATCGCCGACGCAGATCGAGGATTGGTCATATGGTGAAGTGACCGAGCCGGAAACGATCAACTATCGCACCCTCAAGCCTGAGAAGGATGGGCTCTTTTGCGAGAGGATTTTCGGACCTGTCAAAAACTACGAGTGCTATTGCGGCAAATACAAAAAGATACGCTACCGCGGCGTTACCTGCGAACGGTGCGGCGTCACCGTGGAGCACTCCAAGGTCCGCCGCGAACGCATGGGCCATATTACACTGGCTGCCCCGGTGGCCCATATCTGGTTTGCCAAGGGTGTCCCCAGCCGGCTGGCCCTGCTGCTGGATATATCCCCGCGCAACCTTGAGCGCGTACTCTATTTTGCCCAGTATGTGATCATCTCCAGAAACGAGGAAGCTTGCAGGGAAAAGCTGGAATCACATTATTCTCGCAGGAAACAGGAGTTGCTCAATTCCCTGGAAGAGCTTGAAGTCAGCGGCAAGGCTGAGCAGGCTGACGCCGAGAGCCAGGCGGAGAAAAAGCGTACCTTTGAAGAGAAGCTGGCCGACCTGGATAACGACAACAAGATCGATGGTGCGGAGATTAAAAAGCTATATTTACAGGTTTTAAGTGAAAACGAGTACCAGCAGTACAGGGAAAAATATGGTGATGCCTTCGAGGTTGGCATGGGTGCGGAGGCCATACTCAATATATTGAGGACGATGAGCCTGGAAGAGCTCCGCCAGCAATTGGTCAAAGACATCAGGCAAAGCGAGGGGCAGAAGCATAAGAAATTGAGCAAGCGGCTGCGTATCGTGGAAGCCTTCTGGCGCAGCGGCAACAAGCCGGAGTGGATGATATTTACGGTGCTGCCGGTATTGCCACCCGAGTTGCGTCCTATAGTGCAGCTTGACGGCGGCAGGTTTGCCACCAGCGACCTCAATGATTTGTACCGGCGGGTTATCAACCGCAACAACCGTCTCAAGAAACTGATGGAACTGGGCGCTCCTGAGATCATAGTGCGTAACGAGAAAAGGATGTTGCAGGAAGCTGTGGATGCCCTCATTGACAACGGCAGGCGAGGGAGGTTGCCCAGCGCTGCCAGCACACATAAGCTCAAGTCGCTCTCCGATATGCTGCGAGGCAAGCAGGGCAGGTTCCGTCAGAACCTGCTGGGAAAGCGCGTGGATTACAGCGGCCGCTCGGTTATCGTAGTCGGCCCTGAATTAAAACTTCACCAGTGCGGCCTGCCCAAGCACATGGCCCTGGAGCTGTTCAAGCCCTTTGTCATGCGCAGACTGATAGAACAGGGATTCGCCCACAATATCAAGAGCGCGAGGAGGCAGGTTGACAGGGCCAGGGCGGAAGTTTGGGATATACTGGCAGAAGTAATTAAGGAGCGCCCGGTGATGCTGAACCGCGCGCCTACGCTTCACAGGTTGAGCATCCAGGCCTTCGAGCCCACGCTGATAGAAGGCAGCGCTATCCAGTTACACCCCCTGGTATGCTCCGCGTTCAACGCCGATTTCGATGGCGACCAGATGGCCGTGCATGTACCACTTTCCCGGTCAGCCGTACGCGAGGCGCGCGAGCATATGCTGAGCGTTCACAACATGCTGCTGCCCAGCTCGGGTGAGCCCGTGATGACGCCTACCCTGGATATGGTGCTGGGATGCTATTATCTTACCAATATGAAGCCCCCGACCGGGGAAAAACAGAAGCTGTTCGGGAGCCCTGCTGAAGCTATTCTTGCCTATGAGATGTTCGAGATCACGGGGGATAGAATTTTCCCCGACCTGCATGAGGAGGTATCAGTTAGGATCAGGGGGTCAGTACAGGTAGTTGAGGAAGAAAGGGGCAACGAGGAAGTCGAGGCGGTTGAGATAACCGAGGAAGTCGAGGTTACAAAACCCTCGCGGCACGAGGAGATGCGTTTACCGGGGACAGACGGCAGGATATTCAAGACCAGCGTTGGCCGCATCATATTCAACCAGATATTACCGGATGAGTTGCGGCAACATGATCCCTACAATGGGTTCTGCAATTTTGCCACCAGCAAGGGTGACCTTCGGCGCCTTGTGTCCGAATGTTTCCGCTGGTGCGGGCGTGAAAAAACAGTGTATATGCTGGATGAACTTAAGAGGCTGGGATTTGAATACACGACAAAGTCGGGTACCACCATATCAGCCCGGGATATTGAGGTTCCCAAGATCAAACCGAAGCTGATGAGCAGGGGAGATGAAGATATCGCCATACTGCAGAGCCAGTACAACAAAGGCCTTATTACCGAGGAAGAATACGAGGCGCAGGCTATCGATGTGTGGACACGCACGACCAACCAGATAGAGGAGGAGATCAAGAAGTCCCTGGACAGGTACGGCGGGGTCTATATGATGGCCAATTCGGGCGCCAAGGGTAACATATCGCAGATCAGGCAGATGGCCGGCATGAGGGGACTGATGACCGACCCCTCCGGGCGCATCATCCCGTTCCCCATCAAGGCGAGTTTCAGGGAAGGGCTATCGGTGATGGAATACTTCATGTCAACGCACGGGGCGCGCAAGGGCCTTGCCGATACCGCCCTCAGGACCTCGGATGCCGGTTACCTTACCCGCCGCCTGATAGATGTAGCGCAGGATTTGATTATCCTTGAAGAGGACTGTGGATACTCCGGTGATGGGCTTGTGTTCTCAACAGTTTACGGCGAAAAAGAGAAGGGATTGCTGCCTTCGTTTGAGGATCGCATCAGGGGACGGCTGGCTGCCAGGGATATCGTGGATACAACAACCGGTGAAGTTGTTGTGTCAAAGAACGAAATGATCGATGAGGACAAGGTAAGGCAGATCGTCCAGGCCGAGATTAAAGAGGTAAGCATCAGGTCGCCGCTTATATGCAATTCCAAGCGCGGCATGTGCCGCCACTGTTACGGGCGCGACCTTTCCACTACCGAATTGGTTAAGATAGGCACGGCGGTGGGGATTATCTCTGCGCAAAGCATCGGTGAACCCGGTACACAGCTTACACTGCGTACCTTCCATACGGGCGGCGTGGTAGGCATCGACATCACCACCGGTTTGCCGCGCGTGGAAGAGCTGTTTGAAGCCAGGGTTCCCAAGGGCAAGGCCATACTGACGGAGATAGACGGCACCATAAACCTGAATGAAGTGATCGAAGACGACATCCTTAAGAAACGTGAGATCATAATCACTCATATCGAGAAGTATCCCATTGATTACGACATACCTGCCGGCTATAAGGTGCTGGCGGAGAACAATGCCCATGTCAGGGGAGGCGACATCCTGGCCGAGCCGGATGCCTCTCTGGTGAAAGCAGGTGAGGAGGAACTCAAACCGCTGGTTGCCCGCGTAGATGGTGTGACCAGGATTGAAGACGGCAAGGTAATATTGACCTACGAGGAGAAAGACGAGCGTAAATACGATGATATACCTGTGACGGCTCACATACTTGTCAAACAGGGTGATTACGTGCGTGCGGGAGATAAGCTTATTGAAGGCGTCAAGGATCCGCAGGACATCCTTCACATCAACGGGCGGCAGGAAGTGTTGCGCTACCTGATAGACGAGGTACAGAAGGTTTACCGCTCGCAGGGTGTGAACATCAATGACAAGCATATTGAGACTATCGTCAGGCAGATGCTGAGGAGGGTACGGGTGGAGTTCTCAGGCGATACCGACCTGCTGGTAGGTGACCTGGTTGACAGGCTCGATTTCGAGAACATCAACGCCATGATGGAAGCTGAAGGGGGTGACCAGGCTGTGGCGCGGCCGGTCCTGCTGGGCATAACCAGGGCATCGCTCAGCACCGATAGCTGGCTGGCTGCGGCGTCATTCCAGGAGACCACCAGGGTACTGGCCGAAGCGGCTATCAATGGTAAGACCGACAGGCTGCACGGGCTCAAGGAAAACGTCATCATCGGCAAGCTGATTCCCTCAACAATAACCCTCACACAAAAGCTGGGTAAACCGATCAACAGGTTATTGGAGGACAGCCCCGAGGTGTACACAGAGCCGGACAGTGATTTCGTTAACCCCCTGGCTGTTGATGACGTTGAAACTGAAGAGGTTGTGGAGACCCAGGTCGAACAGGAATAAACGCTTTATAACAATCGCACAGTATATAAATTTGTGGCCCTGCCGCGGCGGCAGGGCCACTTTATTTGCTCCGGTAAATCACGGCGTATATCAGCCAAACCGTGTGCTATAATGCTAACAAACAAATATGGTGTAGCTGGAATGCAGGAAGAGGAATCACCGCGCATAGTATCAGGTAAGCCGGGACCTGACGACACCACGCTCGATGCCAACCTGCGCCCTAAAAAGCTGGGTGATTTTATCGGGCAACAGAAGGTTAAGGACAACCTCGATATCGGTATAAAGGCTGCCCAGAAGCGCGGGGAGGCTATAGACCATATTTTGCTTTACGGCCCACCCGGGTTGGGCAAGACGACGCTGGCTTTTATCATCGCCAGCGAGATGGGTGTAAATATCAAGGTCAGTTCGGGACCAGCCATAGAGCGGCCGGGCGATCTGGCCGCCATACTGACCAACCTGCAGAAAGGCGATGTTCTTTTCATAGACGAGGTGCACAGGTTGAGCAGGATCGTGGAGGAGATTCTTTACCCTGCCATGGAAGATTACGCCCTGGATATTATTTTGGGCAAAGGGCCGGGGTCAAGGAGCCTGCGGCTCAATTTGCCGCGCTTTACACTCATAGGGGCCACAACCCGCTTTGCTTCCATGAGCTCGCCCTTGAGGGACAGGTTTGGCTCGGTACACAGGCTGGACTTTTATGACGTTGCCGCTATAGGGCAGATAATAAAGCGTTCGGCCCACATATTGAAATTGAAGACCGATGACGAGAGCATAGATTTGATAGCCTGCCGCGCCCGCGGCACTCCGCGCGTGGCCAACCGTCTGCTCAAGCGTATCCGTGACTATGCCCAGGTGAAGGCCAATGGTGTGGTGACGCAGGATATTACCCTGGAGGCCATGGGCAAGCTGGAGGTTGACCAACTCGGTCTGGATGAGATCGACCGCAAGGTGATGAGGACCATCATACAGAAATTTGACGGCGGGCCGGTCGGGCTGGATACCATAGCTGCGTCCAT